>Ga0209237_1000529_pt1 | contig 21927 bp, 16 predicted proteins | sample GraSoi013_1_40cm_2_FD_185820 | JGI IMG/M metagenome (GOLD analysis project Ga0209237, IMG submission 185820) | Grasslands soil microbial communities from the Angelo Coastal Reserve, California, USA - Sample 10_02_2013_1_40cm (SPAdes) (version 2) | ecosystem: Environmental > Terrestrial > Soil >... | reverse complement strand
GCGGCGCACCTGACCGTCGAGGAACGGTCGAATGACCCGGATCGGCTCGCCCCCGTGGTAGAACGCGGTCGGCAGTCCCTGCCAGCGGTCGCCGAGCTCCTTGGCGATCTGCTCCACTTCGGCGCGGGTGGGCACGAACACCGCCACGCCGCGCCGCTCCCGCAGGACGCGCTTCACGAAGCGATCGTTCAGGAACTCGAGCGGCTGCTGGGCCAGGACGCGCACATCGGCCGCCCGCGCGGGATCGAACGCCCGGGTCTCGAGGACCTCGACCGACCCCAGGTAGCGGGCGTAGAAGGCGGGATCCACGGTGGCGGAGAGCCAGATGAAGCGGCAGCCCGCTCGCTTGCCGAGCGCCAGGCACAGCTCGAGCTCCGCGGACGTCTGGTGGATCTCGTCCACCACCAGCGTGTCCCGCGCGGTGATCAGGCCGTCCTCGAACCAGCGGCGCGCGATCCCGGTCGTCACGATCACGCCGTTCCACGTCGGCGTCTCGGGCGTGGCTTCACGCTCACGGTTCACGACGCCGACCTTGAGCGGCGCCTGGAGGATGGTCGTCGCGATCGACCGGATCGCGAGCGTCTTGCCGGTACCCGTCCCCGCAACGATGCCGAATCCCGGCCCCGACGCCGCCAGGCGGCGGATGTCGTCCCCGTGCTCCCGGGCGAGCAGGGTGTCGATGTCGAGGCTCATCGCCAGCTCGATCGTTTCGCAGGCCGCGCGCGTCGGGGCGATCACCACGACCCGGCCGGTGGCGGGCTCCGCGGCGCGGAATGCGTTGGGATCGGGGGGGAGGAAGTGGTCTCGGGAGATTCGCACGGTCGCAATATAGATTGGCGGAGCAGGGGAGAGAGGCTCGCGCGACGAAAAGAAAACGGGAGGCGTGCGTGCGCGCCTCCCGTTTCACGACCATACCTGCGGCACTGCCTAGCGTGCCAGCCGCGCCACCTCAGTCATTGTCGCAGTCGTAATCGTCGTAATAGGCGTGATGATGCCGACGATGCCGGGCCACGTAGCCGCGCCGCGCCACGAGCAGCGGGGCCCGGTAGTAGAATACACGCCGCGGTAGGTAGTAGACGTGTGGCCTTCCCACGATCACGACGCCAGTCACGTACGGCCGCGGTACGCCGAACCCAACCGCGACGCTGACGCGCGTCTGCGCCGCCATGGGCGCGGCACCGAGCGCGAATGCCAGTCCAACTGCCATGAGCACCCGTTTCATAGGTCACCTCCGGGCGGCCTGTTCCGGAAGGCTCGTGCCAGACGGGACGGCGTGGTCGCAACGACAACTGTTAAGGAGACTTAGGGCACCGGGTGCGGAGTACGGCGGGAGCGGGGAGTGTCACCTGCCCGGGTCACGACTGTCCTCCGTGCCTGCAACGGATCAACCTGAGGGCGGCGGGGTCGCCTGTCGCATCAGCCGTACGACTTCACCGGGCTCGGCGTGGCGTCCCTGCGCCTTCTTGGAGAAAATGCGGCGACCGTCGACCTCGACCTCGAACACGCCGCCCGACGACTGGATCAGCTTCACGTCGGCGTGGGGGTAGGTCTTGCGAATTTCGGCCGCCAGACCGGCGGCGCGCGGCTCGTAGTTTCAGACGACGCAGTATTCGATCGTGACCCGCATGCCGTAAACGATAGTCGCGCTTGACAGGTCATGCCAAGGGGCCGACTTTGCTCCCAGCTTCCCCATGGCTGCCCTCTCCCGCCTCAAAGCGTCGCCGGGCCTGCTGGTACGGACGCTCGTCGCGCTCGGCGGCGTCGCGGCGATCGCCGCGGCGCTGGCGGCGTTCGCGACTCGACGGGTGCCGCTCGGCGCGGACGTCGCGGAAGAAATCGTGGTGCTCGTCGTGGTCGGGGCGCTGACCCGCCGCTACGGCATCGCCCTCCCGGGCAATGGGTTCGCCTCGTACATCCTCGGCGTCACGGCGTACGCCATCCTCGACCGTGGCTGGCCCTTCGCCGTCCTCGTCGCGCCGCTCGCGATGGTCGCGGGCGACCTCGCACTGCGCCGTCTGCCCGTGGCCGCGGCGCTCGACAACGCGGCGCACCTCACGACGGGCGCGGCCCTCGCCGGGCTCGCGTACGCACGGCTCGGCGGGGCGACGGGCCCCCAGGCGCTCGCCGCGGGCAACCTCGTGCCCCTCGTGGTGTTCCTCGTCCTGCTGCCCTGCGTCGTGAACGGGACCTTCTACATCGAGTTGGCGCTCGGTCGTACGCTCGCCTGGGTCGACGCCGCGCTCACCGCGCGGTGGGAGGCCGTCGTCTACGCCTGCTCGGTGGGTCTGGCCCTCGCGTCCGTCGACCTTGCGCACGCGGGCCTCGACATGATCGGGCTGCTGGTGATCGGCGCGCTACTCGTGAGCGCCGCCGTCGCGAGCGTGTCGGTCATCCGGCGGGGGGTTCGCGCCGATGAGCTCGCGCTCATTCAGGGTTTGTCACAGGCGATGGCGCGGGACATCAGCCTGGCGAAGAGCTTCCCACGGATTCAGGAGCTCGCCCGACGCTTGGTCCCGTGGGAGCACATGGGCTTCGCGCGGTACGACGCGGGGACGAACGAAATGGAGCTCGTCGCGGACACGGCGACGGGCGATCGGGAGGGGCGAAAGGTCCGCTTCGACGCGAATGCGGGGCTCGCCGGCGAGGCCGTGCGGCTGCGGCGGCCGGTCGTGGGCCGCTGGGTCTCCCCCGAGCAAGTGCTCGTGCCGGGGCGGGAAACACCCGGCTCGGAGGTGCTGCTCCCCCTGTACCACGCCGGACAGCTGGTGGGCCTGTGGAGCGTGCGGCACTCGGATCCCACCATGTACCGTGACGCCGACGCCGACTTGCTGGAGCTGTTGGCGCCGCAGCTGGCGCTCATGCTCGCGATCGAGGGCTCGGTTCTGCCGGTCGTCGGGGCGTCGGATCGCACGAGCGCTTACGTGCAGACCCTGACCACGACGGCCGAGGAGATCCACGCCTCGAGCCAGGAGGTGGCGGCCTCGGCGCGGCGCGCCAGCCACGGAGCCGCCCAAGCGGCGAGCCTCGTGACCGCGCTGGCCCGCGACTCGGAGCAGCTGACCCAGCACGCCGGCGAGGTGGCCGCCGCGGGCGCCCAGACCCGCGATTCGGGTGCACAGATGGAGCAGACCACCGAGAAGGTCCGTCTCGCGACCCAGACGGCGGTCCGTCGCCTCACCGATCTCGGTGTAACCACCGAAGAGAGTGCCCGCGAGGTGCGGCGCCTGCGCGACGTGGCAGAGCAGGTCGAGAAGTTCTCGGAAACGATTGGCTTCATCGCGAACCAGACAAACCTGCTGGCGCTCAACGCGACGATCGAAGCGGCGCGCGCCGGCGTGCACGGCCGCGGCTTCGCGGTGGTCGCGGACGAGGTCCACAAACTCGCCGAGGCGAGCGGTCGAGAGGCGCGCAACGTCGGCAAGTCCGCCCAAGAGACCCGCCGGGCGCTCGATCGGGCCGCGCAGCTGCTCGAGCGCGTCCGAGGCGACCTCGGAGACGTCGTGCGCTCCTCGACCGACTGGGTGCAGGACCTGACCCGAATCGCCGAGGCAGCGGGCGGCACGGCGCGCGCCGGCAAACAGGTCGCGGAGCTGGCGCAGGGCATCAGCGAGCGGGCGGGGAGGATCAGCCAGTCGCTCGAGCAGGCCAAGGCGGGCGCTCACACCTCTACTCAGGAGGCCGAAGCCGTCGCCACGGCCGCCGCGGAACAGCTGCAAGCCATCGAAGGCCTCGCTCACGGCGCGACCGAGCTGGCGGCGCTCGCCGACAACCTCGCCAGGGCCGTCCGGTTCGTGCGCGGCGAGAACGGGCGACAATAGCTCGGTGATCCACGTCACCCCGACCGGTCTCCGGGGTTTCTAACCGGAGCCCGAGTTATTACCGTAGGGCCGGCCCTAGAGGAGAAGCCGGTCCGTGCGAACACTCGCGGTCCTGGGAGTAGCCCTCGCGTGCGGGACCTCCGGCCTCGGTGCGCAGCGCGCGCACGAGTTCGAGTTCGGCGCGTTCGGATCGTTCACCCGCTACGACAGAGCCTTCAACCTCGACAACCGGATAGGCGGCGGCGGTCGGCTGGGCTATTTCTTCAGTGACGTCGTCAGCGCGGAGCTCGACGCGGGATACCAGAGCCCCGATCCGAAGACGGGCAGCGCCTCCCCCACACTCGCCCACGGCAGCGCGAGCCTGGTGTTGAATTTCGGCACCGCCGGCAACCTCTTCTATCTGCTCGGCGGCTATTCCCGGCTCGACTTCGAGAAGATGGCGCCATACCGCTTCACCGACAACGCCGTTCACGGCGCGATCGGCGACCGCATCGTTCTGGGCGACCGAGCCGCCCTGCGCCTCGAGGTGCGTGGCGTGTACGCGCCCAGCACGGGATTCGCCGGCGGCGACTGGGCGGGGCACGTCGTCGGCTCCCTCGGCTTGTCCGTCTTCACCCGGAGCGGCCCGACAGCGGATACGGACCACGACGGGGTCCCCGACCGGCGGGATGCGTGCCCCGACACGCCCCTCGGCGCGGCGACGGACGCGCGCGGCTGCCCCGCTGACTCCGACCACGACGGGGTGTACGACGGCCTCGACCGCTGCCCCGGCACACCCGCGGGGGCCCGCGTCGACTCCAAGGGCTGCCCCGCCGATGCCGACGGCGATGGCGTACTCGACGGCCTCGACCAGTGCCCCAGCACACCCGCCGGCGCGAGCGTGGACGCCAAGGGCTGCCCCGCCGATGCCGACGGCGACGGCGTGCTCGACGGCCTCGACCAGTGTCCGAGCACGCCCGCCGGCGCACTGGTCGACACGGTCGGCTGCCCGCTCGACGCGGACAAGGACGGCGTCCCGGACGGACTCGACAAGTGTCCCAACACCCCGCCCGGGGCGGAGGTGGACGACGTCGGCTGCCAGCGCTTCAAGGACTCGGACGGCGACGGCGTGGACGACACGAAGGACCGCTGCCCGGGCACGCCCACCGGCACGCGCGTGGACGCCGCCGGCTGCCCGATTCTGTTCACGCCGGAGCGGACGCCAGTCATCCTGCGCGGCGTGATCTTCGAGACCGGCAAGTCGGCACTCAAGCCCGAGTCGTTCACGGTCCTGGACATCGTCGCCCAGTCGCTCAACGCCAATCCGGACATCCGGATCGAAATTGCCGGCTACACCGACAACACCGGCTCGGGCGCCACCAACCTCCGGCTGTCGCAGGCCCGGGCGGACGCGGTGCGCGCGTACCTCGGGAGCAAGGGGGTCGCGCCGGGCCGCATGGTGACGAAGGGGTACGGCGCGGCGAAACCGATCGCCCCGAATACGACGGTTGCGGGGCGCGCGCAAAACCGGCGCGTCGAACTGCACCAATTACCTTGAGCGCGTTGCGCGCGGGAGCTGACATGAGACGGTTCGGGTTGCTGGCGGCGGGGCTGGCGCTCGTCGCAGGACGCCTCCCAGCGCAGCACGCCGGGCAGGTCGAAGTCGGCGCGTTCGGCTCTTATACGCGGTACGACGCCACGTTCGGGCTCGCCCACAAGATCGGGGGCGGCGTCCGGCTGGGATACCTGCTTGGCAACATCGTCGGCGTGGAAGGCGACATCCTGTTTCAACCCGAGTACACCGTCGCACCGGGCGGCACGCCCACCACGCTCGAGCCGTTGATCGGCAGCGCGTCCCTCGTGATCAATGCGGTGCGTACGAGCCGACTCATGGTCTACGTGCTCGGCGGCTACTCGCTGCTCGACTTCGGCACGCGCGCGCCCTACAGTTTTACCGATAACGGCGCCCACGGCGGCGCCGGCGTGCGCGTGTTCCTGACCGAGCGTGTCGCGCTGCGCGCGGAGGGGCGGGCCATTTACAGCCCGAGCACCCGGTCGACGTTCGGCCCCAAGACGGCCACGCATTACGTCGCCACCGCCGGGCTCTCCGTGTTCCACCTGGGTACGCCGTCCAAGGATTCCGACCACGACGGCGTCCCCGACAAGAAGGACGCCTGCCCGGACACGCCCGCCGGAGCGGCCGTGGACTCGAAGGGTTGCCCCATCGATTCCGACCGTGACGGCGTGTACGATGGGATCGACAAGTGCCCCGGCACGCCGGCGGGCGCGCATGTCGATGCGACCGGTTGCCCCACCGATAGCGACGCCGACGGCGTCCCCGATGGGATCGATCAGTGCCCCGCCACGCCGGCGGGCGTGCACGTGGACGCCAAGGGCTGTCCAGTCGACTCCGATGGCGACGGCGTCCCCGATGGCGTCGACCAGTGTCCCAATACGCCCGCGGGCGTCGCGGTCGACGCGGCCGGCTGCCCGCTGGACTCGGACAAGGATGGCGTCCCCGACGGCATCGACAAGTGCCCCAACACCCCGGCCGGAGCCACGGTGGACGCGAGCGGGTGCCCGCTGGACGCGGACCTCGATGGCGTACCGGATGGGCTCGACCAATGTCCCAACACGCCGGCGGGTACGAAAGTGGATGCGGCCGGCTGCCCGTTGCCCGTCGAGGCGGTCAGGCCACAGCAGGCGGCGCCTGTCCCCACCCCGCCGGGCAAATGTCCGCCCGCCCCGCCGGGGAGTCAGGTGGATGCGAACGGCTGTCTCATTCTGTTCAGGCCGGAGGCCGCGCGGCCTGCGACGCCGGGTGCGCCGCCACGGCCCACGCTGATTCTGACCGGTGTGAACTTTGAGACCGGCCGGTCGGCCCTGACGCGCGACTCCTACCTGGTGCTCGACGCGGTCGCCGCCTCGCTGCTCGCGAACCCGGACATCCGGATCGAGATCGCCGGATACACCGACAGTACCGGCACGAAGTTCTCGAACTTGCGGTTGTCGCAGGGGCGCGCTGTCGCCGTGCGGTTCTACCTCGCGCGGAAGGGTGTGACACCGGCGCGCATGGTGGCCAAGGGGTACGGCGCGTCGGGCTACATCGCGCCCAACAGCACCGCGGCCGGGCGCGCGCAGAACCGTCGGGTAGAGCTGCACAAGCTGCCGTAGCGGCGGTGGGCGGGGCCTCGGTATGTTCTCCTGCCCCCATGCTCCGCCCGCAGGTGCTCTTGGTCGCGTTGGCGATCACCGTCGCGCCGGCTCCCCCTGGCGCGGCCCAGCAACCGCGCCGCACGCCGTCGGCCCGACGCCGCCCACCGCCGGTGACCGCCCACCGGATACCAACCCCGCGGTCGATCCTGGGCTTCGAGCCCGGCGACGACCGGAAGCTCGCCGATTGGCCCACCCTCGTCCGGTACTACCAGGCGCTCGCTTCCGCGAGCGATCGGATGCGGTACCACGAGCTGGGGCACAGCACCCTCGGAGCCCCGCTCATTGCGCTCGTGATCTCGAGCCCGCAGAACCTGCGGGGCCTGGACCGCTACCGTGAGCTCAACGCGAAGCTCGCAGACCCGCGCGGGTTCAAGACCGCCCGGGAGTCGGAGGACGTGCTGCGTGACGGCAAGGCCGTCGTGCTCATCACGTCGGGCATCCATTCGACGGAAGTCGGCGGACACCTGACCCCCGCGGTGCTCGCGTACCGGCTCGCGAGCGACACCGGTCTCGCCACCCGGACGATCCTCGACAACGTGATCCTCTGGCTGGTGCCGTCGCTCAATCCCGATGGGGTCTCGATCGTCACGCGTTGGTACAACCGCACGGTCGGCACGGCAGCCGAGGGCACGGATCCACCCGAGCTGTATCATCACTACACCGGGCACGACAACAACCGCGACTGGTACGCGTTCACACAGATCGAGACGCAGCTGGTCGTGGACTCGATCCACAACGTGTGGCACCCGCAGATCGTGCACGACATTCACCAGCAGGACACCGACGGGTCGCGGCTCTTCCTGCCCCCCTACCTCGATCCCATCGAGCCGAACGTCGATCCCCTGCTGGTCGACGGCGTGAACGCCCTCGGCACCGCCATGGCATGGGCGCTCGCCGGGCAGGGGAAAACGGGGATCGTGATCAATGCCGTCTACGACGCGTGGACGCCCGCCCGCGCCTACCAGCATTACCACGGCGGCGTCCGCATCCTCTCGGAAGCGGCGAGCGCGAACCTCGCGTCGCCCCTCGATCTCCCGGCCGACCAGCTCGCCACCCGCGGCCGGGGCTTCAATCCGCGCGAGCGCTCCTGGAACTTCACGAATCCCTGGCAGGGCGGCCGGTGGACCCTGCGCGACATCGTGGCCTACCAGACGGACGGAGCCTACGCTCTGCTCGAGAACGCGGCCCGCTACCGCGACCGCTGGCTCGCGACCTTCCTGACGGTCGAAGGGCGCGCCGTCCGCGGGTGGAAAGGCTGGCCCTACGCGTACGTCATGCCTCGACAGCATCAGGATTCCGTCGGAGTTGCCACGCTGCTTGGCATCCTGCATCGCGGCCAAGTCGAGATTCGCACCGCGCTCCACCCCGTCGCGCTCGGCGGCCAGCGGTTCCCGGCCGGGAGCTACGTGGTGGTGCTGCGCCAGCCGTATGCCGGGTTCGCGAAGACGCTGCTCGAGCCGCAGCGCTATCCCGACCTTCGACTGTATGCGGGTGGTCCGCCACTCCCGCCGTACGACGTCACCGCCCACACGCTGCCGTTACTGATGGGCGTGACCGCCGTGCCGGCGCGCGATTCACTGCGCATCGCCCTGTCCGCCCCGGTCGAGCCGCCCGCCGCGAGCCCTGGGTATCCCGGCTTCGCCGGCCCGGAGGCGCCGCGGATCGCGCTGTACCGCTCGTATGCCGCGCCGATCGACGAGGGGTGGACGCGCTGGGTGTTCGATACGTGGAAGGTGCCCTACGTGTCGGTCGTCGACTCGGTGGTGCGTGCAGGGAAGCTCAGAGACCGTTTCGAAGTGATCGTCCTGCCGGATCAGTCGCCCCACGAGCTGTTCGACGGGCTGCCGAGCCAATATCCCGCGCCCTACGCCGGAGGCCTCGGCCAGGAAGGCGTGGAGGCGCTGCGCCAGTTCGTGACCGACGGCGGCACGCTCGTCGCCCTCAATGACGCGAGCCGCTTCGTCGTCCAGCGGCTCCTGCTCCCCGTGCGCAACGTCCTCGAGAGCGTGGCCGACGATGAGTTCTACGCTCCCGGATCGATCTTCCGGCTCGAGCTCGACCCGAGCGACCCGATCGCTCGAGGCTTGCCCACCCAGTCTGTGGCGTGGTACGAAAGCGGTCCCGCGTTCGAGGTGCTCGATTCCAGCGCCGCGCGTGTCGTGGGGCGTTATCCGGCGGATGCGGATAAGGTGCTGCTTTCCGGCTGGGCCTTGCATCCCGAGCGAGTGGCAGGTCGCGGCGCCCTGGTGGAAGCCAAGCTCGGCACCGGTCGGGTCGTCCTGTTCGGGTTCCGGCCGCAATACCGAGGGCAGAGCATCGCCACTTACCCATTGCTATTCAACAGCTTGCGGCTGACGCCACGGTAAAGTGATGCCCGTCTCTTGTCCGATTGTCGGGTGATTCCTATCGTGTAGCCCCCTATGAATGTGGTCCGGCAGGCAGCCGTTCTCTTGCTGGCCGCGCTCCTCACGAGTCGCGGCCTTTTTGCACAAGACAGCGCCGCGGTCGCGACCGCCAGTCCCGCGGACCAAGTCAAGGTTCTGCTGCGGCCAACCGAGATCCGGTACGTCCACCAGGAGTCCGTACTGCTCCCGCCGACCGGGAAGATCAAGGGACTGTACGTCAACGCGTGGGCGTTCGGGTCGCCAAAGCTCTGGCAGCTCGTGCGCCTCGCCGACGAAACCGAGATCAATGCCTTCGTCGTCGACGTGAAAGACGACACCGGCTGCCTGCTCTACCCCTCGACCGTGCCGACCGCCGAGCAGATCGGGGCGAACCGGTGCGTGCGTGCGAAAGACGCACGTGCGCGGCTCGATACGCTCGCGAAGCACGACATCTATGCCATCGCGCGTATCGTGGTCGCCAAGGATCCCCTCCTCGCGGAACGGAAGTCCGCGTGGTCGGTCACGGACCGCGTGACGGGTCGGCTGTGGCGGGACCGGATCAACATCGCATGGGTGGACGCCTACAACGACTCCGTCTGGATCTACGCCGCCCAGCTGGCGCAGGAAGCCGCGCAGATGGGATTCCGGGAGGTGCAGTTCGACTACGTGCGGTTCCCGGACGAGCCCCGGGAGCGGATGGCCACCGCCATCTTCCCGGCGCACCGGTCGGGGCAGACCCAGCGCGCTGCGGTGCGCGAGCACGTGGCGCTGCTCAAGGACCGGCTGAAGGCATCGGGCGTACCGGTCACGTTCGACATCTTCGGGCTCACGGCGTCCGCCACGAGCGACCTCGGCATCGGGCAGGTGTGGGAGGACTTCGTCAGCGTGGCCGACGTGGTGCTGCCGATGGTGTACCCGAGTCACTACTACCGAGGCGCCTTCGGGTACGCATGGCCCAACGGCCAGCCGTACCGCGTCGTGCGCAGCGCCCTGACCGAGGCGCTGAAACGCTCGGAACCGCTCCCCGGCTCGGCCGAGATCCGCCCCTTCCTCCAGGCGTTCACGCTCGGGCGCCGGCTCCCTCGCTACACGCCCTTCGAGATCCGCGAGCAGATCCGGGCGGTCGAAGACCTGGGGATCACTTCGTGGGTGCTGTGGAATCCGCGGAGCGTCTACCAGCGCGGCTCGCTGCGACCGAAGCAGGGCGCCGAGTCGGCGGCGGGACAGGGCCTCTCCAGCCGCGGCGGCAGCTAATCGGCCCGACCGTCAAGCCGACGGGTCGGCGAGCGCCATCCCGGGCTGCCACTCGGCAATGTAGCCGGCGATGGCCGACGCGGCGACGGTGTAGGGATTGGCGAGGTACAGTTGTCCGGGCCCCGAGCGACCCGGGAAGTTGCGGTTGATCGCGCTGATCGTGACTTCGTCCTTGGTCTTTGAGACTCCGGGCCCCGCGTTGATGCACGCGCCGCAGGAGGGCTCGAGGAACGTGGCACCCACCTTCCGGAACAGCTCCAGGTACCCCCGCTCCTCACAATAACGCTTCACGTCCTGCGACCCGCACTGGATGTAGAAGCGCACCCACGGCGCCACGCGCTCGCCGCGCTCAGCCGCCTCCTCGAGGACGCGGGCGTACATATCCATGTCTTCCTTCTTGCCTGCGGTGCAGGAGCCGGCGTACGCGATGTCCACCCTCACCCGCTCCGCCGTCTCGGCGATATAGCGCCCATTCCCCGGATCGCCGGGCAGCGCGATCAGCGGTCGGATCGCGGCCGCGTCGAACTCGATCACTTCGCAGTACTCCGCATCCGCATCGCTCGCGAGGCCCCGACACAGCCGCTCAGCCGCTCCGCGGGCCATCCCGCGGTACGCCATCAGGTACGCGACGGTCTTTTCGTCGGGCGCGACGTAGCCGGTGAAGCCGCCCACCTCGGCCGTCATGTTGGTCATCGTCGCACGCTCGTCTACCGACAGCGACTCGACAGCATCGCCACAGTATTCCACCAGTTTCCCGATCGCACGACCGCTCTTCACGTACGGGTGGCGCAGGAGCTCGAGCATGAAGTCCTTCGCCGTCACGTTGTCGGGCTTCTTGCCGCGCACGACGACCTTGACGGTCTCGGGCACCGTGAGCCGCACGTCCTTCGTGATCCAGGAGTTGAAGACCGCCGTCGTGCCGACCCCGAAGGCGACGCACCCCACGGCGCCGGCATGCGGCGTGTGGGAGTCGCTGCCGATGATCACCATTCCCGGCTCGGCGTGCCCCTCGAGGATCTTGGAATGGCAAATCGCCTCGGACCCGTGGTGGCCCAGCCGCAGCTCGCCGTACAGCCGGATCCCTTGCTTCTGCGCGAAGGCGCGCTGCTTCTTCTCCAGCTCGAGCGCGACGTCGAGCAGGCCCTCTTTCACGCGCTCGGGCGTCATGGCGTCGCCGAGGAAGGTAAGGTGATCGCGGAACATCAGGATCGAGCCGGGGTCGTGCACCTTCTCGTCCGGTCCCACGAGCTGCTCGAAAAAGATTGCCGCCATGGGCGTGACGTACTCGTGGCTGAACCGGACATCGGTGACCACGAACCCTTCGTCTCCCGGCTTGACCGCCGGGACGCCGATCGTCCCCTTGGACGGGTCCACGACCCAATGGGGGATGAGAGCACGACCTTCCCCTGGAGCCGGGCCACGTTGAAGTTGAACAGCCCGCCGTACTCGATGATGCCGCGGGTGATCTCGCCTTCGCCCGCCGTGAACGCGCTCAGCGGGATCGCCTCGCCGCGCCGCACGCTGTCGATGATGGAGAAGTCCGTGGTGGTCAAGACGCCCAGGTTCTGACAGTTCTCCCGGTAGATGCGCTCGATGCTCTGCGCGACCACCAGCTTGATCCCGGCGCACATCTCGGCGTAGGGCGACTGCTCGCGCGACGAGCCCTTGCCCCGGCGCTGGCCGCTGACCGAGGCGACGAAGCCCGCGCGCTTCACCGCGCCGCGGGTGATGGGAAACTCGTCGCCGCACTTAAGTCCCAGATAGGGAAAGTCGCCCAGGGTTCCGTCGTAGTAGTAGCAGATGTACGCGGGCGTGATTTCGTCGGTGGAGATGTTGTCGCGGAGCTTGGTTGCGGGCTGCCAGTCGATATCGTGCCCGTCGAGCTGTCGGCGCACCAGCGCTGCGTCCTCCGTCAGAAACAGGATCCGCCCCCGGAGCATCACTTGATCCGGCAGCTTCTCGACGCGACGGGAGCGCAACGCAGCGAGCATCGGCCGAAAGATTACCCCTTGCCTAGTCCCGAGCAAGCGGATTTCCTTGGGGGCCGTGCTCCTCCTCCTCCTCACACTACAAGGCATCCCCAGCGTCGCGGTGACGGCCACGTTTCACAGTCCGCGCGTGAGGGAGAGCTCGGGCATCGCCGTGAGCCGCGCGCACCGCGGCGTCCTGTGGACCCACAACGATTCGGGCGATGATGCCTATGTGTACGCCACAGACCTCGCCGGCACGGATCGCGGCGTCGTCCGAATCCGCGGTGCCCGTGCGGTAGACTGGGAGGACATCGCTCTCGGCCCCTGCCCCACGCAGGAAGGCGCATGCCTCTACATCGCGGACACGGGCGATAACGACAGGACCCGCAAATCCGTAGTGATTTACGCCGTGCCCGAGCCCGATCCGCCGGCCAGGGGCAGGGGTCCGGGGCGCTCCGCGGCGGCCGCGACCCTGCGCCTCAGATACCGTGGGGGCCCGGATGACGTGGAGGCGATTTACGTCTCGCCTCGGGACAGCGCGCTCTACCTCGTGACCAAGGGACGCTCCGGTGTCATCCGATTGTACCGCGTATCGCGCAACGCCTGGGGCGGCGACACCGTGGTCACCGCCTCGCCGCTCCAGCAGTTGCCAGTCGCTCCGTTCGCGCCCGTCGGGCGCCTCGTGACCGGCGCTGCGATTCGGCCGGATGGCCGCCTGGTCGCGATCCGCACATACACCGAGATCTATACCTTCGTCCCCGGTGCGGGGGGGCTCCTGACCCCCAGCGGGTGGCCCCTGTGCAATGTCTCGGGGCTCGAGCCGCAGGGTGAGGCGATCGATTTCCTCGACGACTCGACGTTCGTGCTCACAAGCGAAGCCGCCCCCACACGGCGCGGGCTCATCCACGCGGTGCGCTGCCCCAGCCGACTTCGAAAGGAGTGACCACACGTGTCCCTGAAATGGTCGATCACCGTCACGATGATATCCGTCGGCTGCGCTGGCGCGTCACGGCCCGGCGGCACGCCGGCGACCCGCGCTGCCCCCCTCCCGGCCGTGAGCACCGCGGCGATGGACGCCCATCTGAAATACCTGGCCGACGACCTGCTCGAGGGTCGCGCGCCTGCGACGCGCGGCGGCCTCCTGGCCGCGAGGTACATCGCGGCCCAATTCGAGGCGCTCGGCCTCGAGCCCGCGGCGAAGGACGGATCGTACTTCCAATCCGTGGCACTCGTCGGCATGACGCCGCACCCGTCCCTCGTGTGGGGCAAGGGCGGGGCCACCCGCCCGCTCACCTATCTCGACGATTTCGTAGCTTGGGCGGAGCGGCCGGAGCGTCATATCGTCGCCGACGGCGAGGTCGTGTTCGTCGGTTACGGTGTCGCAGCAGCGGAGTGGCGGTGGGACGATTACAAGGACATGGACGTTCGCGGCAAAGTGCTCTTGATGCTGGTGAATGATCCGGGCCTCCAGGACTCGACCATCTTCAACGGGCGGGCCCTGACCTACTACGGCCGCTGGACGTACAAGCTCGAAGAGGCGGCACGTCGCGGCGCGGTGGGCGCGATCCTCCTGCACACGGCCGAGAGCGCTACGTACGGATGGGACGTGGTGCGCGGGTCCTGGTCGGTGGAGCAATTCAAGCTCGACCAGCCGGTGCCGCAGAGCATCGCGTTCGCGGCGTGGGTGACCCACGACGCCGCGCAGGCCGCCCTCGCCCGGGCCGGCCTCAACCTCGACTCCCTGACGCGGGCGGCGGCGCACCGCGAGTTCCGTCCCGTCGCGACGGGGATCAACGTTGCGGTCGAGGTCACGAGCGCGCTGCGTCACGTCCGTTCGGAGAACGTCGTGGCGAGGATCCCCGGGAGCGACCCCGCGGTGGCCCGCCAGGTGGTGCTGTTCACGGCGCACTGGGATCACAAGGGGATCGGCCCGGTCGCGAACGGCGACTCGATTTACAACGGCGCGGAGGACAACGCGTCGGGCGTCGCGGCGATGCTCGGGGCCGCCGAGGCGTTGGTTCAAGTACAGCCCCGCCCCCGGCGCACGCTGCTGTTCGTGGCGACCACGGCCGAGGAGAGCGGCTTGCTCGGCAGCGAGGCGTACACGCGGGACCCGCTCGTCCCGCTCGAACAGACGGCGGCGGTGTTGAATCTCGATGTCGCCAACGTGCGGGGGGCGACGCGCGACGTCGACGCGCTGGGCCTGGACCGCTCGACCTTGGGCGCCGCGTTCGAGGAGGCCGCCCGTGCCGAATCGCTGGCGGTGGTGCACGAGCCCGACGTGCGCGGCTCGTTCTACCGATCGGACCACTTCCCGTTTTCAAGAGCCGGCGTGCCGGCGCTGTCGATCGAGCCCGGCAGGGACTTCGTCGGTCGACCCCCCGGCTGGGGCGAGCAGGAAGCCGCCCGCTACAACCGCGAGCGCTACCATCAGCCGAGCGACGAATACCGCCCGACGTTCAGCTACGCGGGGATGGCGCAGGAGGTGCGGGTGGCGATGCGAGTCGCGCTGACGGTCGCGAACGCGCCGGCGCTGCCCGAGTGGCTTCCGAATTCAGAATTCCAGCGACCGAGCGGGCGCGCTAACCCCTGAGTGCAACACCTTGCAGTACATGTAAGATGCTGTGATTAAGCAATATACAAAGATCGCGGAGACTCGCTCGTGGGTGCCTCTGGCCGATTGGGAGGCACCCACATAAGTTTGCGCCCGCCTTGCGGCAGTCGCACCTCCCGCACTCCGGAGTGGGCACCTGGATCTCCCCACATCGCATCGGCTGCCGCTGTCCTGGCTGGTGGAGGCGGCGAGCCCCCCGATCGTCTATCGAGCCTACAGCGAAGTCGTGCCGGAGGGCCAGCGGGATCCGGCGCGCCTCGAAGCGCTCCGCCAGTCTGTGTCGCAATACAAGGCGGCCCAGGCGATTGCTCGCAAGCAGAAGGCCACGGGGCTGTGGGGCGGGAACCTGCTCGCGCCTGCGGCGTCCAAAGCGTACGGCTGGACCGAGCCGGGCACGGCGTACCAGTATCGGCGTCTGCTCGAACTGGGGTGGCCGCCATCGGAGCGGGTGTTTCGCAACGCCGACCGGTTCCTGTTTCAGCTGCTGTCGCGCATCGAGCCCGACGATCCCGATCGCACGGTCGCCCAACGGGCGCTCGAGCTGCTGGTCGAGTTCCAAAGGCCTGCCAAGACAGACCCCGGGCTGGGGCGCTGGGCGCGCCGTATGGGGCGCGAGGGAGCAGCCTGCGCACTGGCGCGTGGCGGGCACAGCGACGATCCGCGGGTGCGCGGCACGGCGCATACCATCGCCAGCAACATCTCGCAATACCTGCGCAGCGAGCTTGCCGCCAACCCCTTCAAGCGGGCGCAGGGGAGGACCGTGCTCGATCCCCATGCGTGCCCGCCGACCATCTTCGCCGTGGAGATGCTCGCATTCCTGCCCTCCGTACAGCGGGAGCGGGCCGGCTTCATCGAGCGGCTGGGCCACTACTTCTCCTCGCCCGCGCCGCGACGGGCATTCTTCATCCTCGCGGGCAAGAAGCTCCTGAAGCCGCTATTCGAGATCCTCGGCGACCCGCTGCGGTCCGATGCCCAAGGCCACATCACCGACATCCCGCTCGCGCTCTACTGGATCGAGCTGCTGGGTCGACTCGGTCTCGTGCGCCAGATCCCGAGCGCCAGTCGCGTGCTGGCGCGGCTGTTCAATGAGTGCGACGATCGGGGGATCTGGAGCCCAAAGAGCCTGCGCGCGATGCCTAAGGCGACGAGCCCCCTCACGGCTCACTACTTTCCGCTCGAGGGACCGGGGAAGAGCCCGGCGCAACGGCAAACAGACGCAACGTTCCGGCTCGGGCTCATCGCTCGGTTGCTGGGGCTTCCGGTCGAAATCCTCTAGGTCCCCCATTGCTTATGGGGACCAGTTTACGTAGTAGTAATTACTACTACGCACATGCCGATCGAGATCGATCTCACCCCTTTCGGGTTCACAGCCACTGAGTCCGAGGCGTACGCCGCACTGCTCAGGCTCGGTCCCTCGACGGGCTACGCGGTCGCCCATGCCACGCGGGTGGCGCGCGCCAACACCTACGGCGCCCTGGAGGGTCTGGTCGGCCGCACCGCGGCGCTGCGGCTGCCGGGGCGTCCCGCCCGCTATCGGGCGACGGACCCCGCCGCACTGATCGTCCAGCTGGCGGCACAGCAGGGCGAGGCCCTCGACCGCCTCAGCCGGTCCCTGCGCGACGCCGCTGGTCCCGCCGAGCCGGAAACCCGGACCGTCACGGGCGGGCGCGCCGTTGCCAACTTGATCATGCAGGTCGTCGCCCGGGCCGAGCGGCGCGTGGAGGGCGTGCTCTCGGCCGAGCTGCTTCGCCCTACGCTGCCTGCCTGGCGCCGCGCCAAGGAACGCGCGGCGCTCGAGCTGCGGGTCGCGGGGGACGTGCCCGCAGAAGCGAGCCCAATCCTCAGCGGGACCGTGTCCGCGGACGTACCCATCGTGCTGCTGATCGACGACGTGCAAACGCTGGTCGTGGCGGGGAGCGGCGAAGCAGCCGCAGGGATGTGGAGCTCGCACCCGGCGGTCGCCGCCCTGGCGCGCGCGTGGATCCGGAGCCCCGTGTGAGGCGCCTGCTTCTGCTGCTCCTTTGCGCCGTCGGCGCATGCCGGGCCGCCGCGCTGCCCGAGGATCAGTTGTTTCCCGCCGGGACTCAGTTTACCGCCCGGTACCTCACGGTCGAGGGGACGAGGATCCGCTACATCGACGCGGGGCGCGGCGCCCCAGTCGTCTTCCTACACGGCCTCGGCGCCTCGATGTACGCCTGGCGCAACAACCTCGGAGCCGTGGCCGCCGCGGGCTTTCGGGTGATCGCGTTCGACAACCGCGGATTCGGTCTCTCCGACAAGCCACCGGCCCCGTACGACAACGCCGCCTATGCACGCCTCGCGATCGCCTTCGTGGACTCGCTCGGTCTCTCGGATGCTGTGCTCGTCGGGCAGTCTATGGGCGGCGCGATTGCCGCGGAGGTCGCGATCGAGCATCCACAACGCGTGCGGGGGCTCGTACTGGTTGGCTCGGCCGGCCTGGGCGCCCGCGAGCCGCTCCTATACCGGGTGGCCCGGTGGCCAGTGCTCGGACCGGCAGTACTCGCGCTCCGTGGGCGAGGCCTCACCGCCCGTCTCCTCAAGTCCACGTATTTTGATCCTCGCAAAGTGACCGAGGCCGATGTGGATCAGTATTACGCCCCTGTCGCGCTGCCCGACTACGGGCGGGCGTTCCGGGGCGCCCTCCGGCAGTTCCGCTTCGACGATCTCGAGGGCCGGCTCGATCGAATCGCGGCTCCGACTCTGGTGTTGTGGGGGGAAGAGGACCGCTGGGCGCCTCTTGGACTGGGCCGTGCCCTCGCCGACGGAATCACCCGCTCCGCTTTCCTCAGCGTGCCGCGCGCTGGCCACTCGGTCCAGGAGGAGGCGCCAGCCGAAGTGAACCACCTCCTCATCGCGTTCCTGAGGGACGGCCTGCCACGGGTCCCCGCGGATCTGGCGTTCGTGCGGTGGTGACATATATTTCATCAACCGTCTGGTTGATATATCGTACGTGAAACCTAAACTCAGCAATTCCAGTGCATTACGGATCATCGCGGCGGCACGCGAGGAGTTCTCGCGCCGCGGTTTCGACGGGGCGCGAGTCGAGCAGATCGCGCGCCGGGCGGGAGTGAACAAGCAGCTGCTCTTCTACTACTTCCACTCCAAGCGTGGCTTGTTCACCGCGGTGCTCGCGCGTGGTGCGGTAGAGCTCGAACAGGCACTGGCCGGCCTGCCGACCGGGGGCGAGCGCCCGCTGGACCGGATCCGCTTAGCGCTCCGAGCGCAATTCGACTTCCTCGCCGCGCACCCGGACCTCGTCACGTTACTCGCCCAGGCGGGCCGGTCCGACGCGCGCCCCTTCGCGCCCGCGATCAAGCGGCTGGTCGTGCTCCTCGCCGAGGGCCAGGGCCGCGGGCAGGTGCGGGACGATCTCGACCCACATCTTGCGGCGGCCCAGGCGCTCGTGCTCATGGTCGCCTATCTCGGTCTCGAGTCGCTCATCGCGATGAGCGCGGCCCCGCTCGGCGCCGACGAGCCGGCGCTCCGCGAGCGCTGGAAAGAGGGTGCGGTGAGGCTGGTGCTGGATGGCGTGGCGGCGCACTGATGCCCTACCAATCGATCCAGTAGGATGCCTTGACGAGGAACGTGTTCTCCGGATGCAGGTCGAAGAGGTCACGGAAGTCGCCGCCCATAGACCGCGGCCCTTCGGCGCCGTCGCGCTGTTGCCGCCCCTGCGTCCAGACGAGGAACAGAGCGGAGCCGGGTCGGTACTCCCAGCGCAGCACGGCGGTCGAGTTGAACGCCTTCTTGTTGAACCCGTCGGAGGCGGCCGGGTACGGCTGGTAACGATCGTCAAAGGCGGCGGCCTTGGGATCGGCGAGCTCGCGCACATTTGAGAACGTGCCCTTACTGACGAACGGCTGCGCATACAATTGGAGGGTGAGCGTGGTCGACAGCGTGTAGTCGACCCGCCCGGTGAGCGATACTTCCTTCTGATTCAGATGCGCGAACGTGTAGTGCGTCGCGAACGGTGGGGTCGGATCGGTGATGACGCCGTGCGGCTGGACGTCCTTCACGTTGTGCGTCGCGCTCAAGGTCAGGGACGTTCTGAACTGGGACGCGACGCGAAACGCGACTTGCACGTTGCCGTTGAACCGCTCGGACCGGCCCACGTCACCACGCCGGTAGTTGAACCACACGTACGGCGTGAACGCGGGACGCTCATCCCCGTCCACCTCCCCCCAGGCCGACAGGTAGGGATCGACGCGTACGGCCGGCCCGCCGCGAGTGCAGTCGCGATCACAGAAGGTGGCGCCGAGGTGCCCCGCCGTCACGCCGCCGTGCACCCACCACCGGTTGTTGAGCTGAGCGTGCACGTTGGTGTTGGCGGCGCGCTCGACCGCGGTGCCCGCGGCCGTCCAGAACTGCCACCAGTTGAAGTTCCAGAACGCGGTCTGATAGAACGCGCTGGGGTGCCGGGACTGAAAAGCGAACCACGTGTTCCAGCTCTGCTGGTCCGCCTGCAACAGGAAGCCGAGGTCGTTCACCTCGAAGCCCTGGGAACGGCGCTGGTAGCTGGTCTCGAACCGCGTGATTCCACCACCCACCTTTCCGAACTTGAGCTCTTCGGCGTCGCCCGCGAGCGAGGTCCGGGTCGAGTCGTAGGAGACCCCGGCGCCGGGCCGCTGATAGTAGTGCACCGGATCTTGCTGGGTGGCGGCGATCGCGGACGGCGTTCCGGCGACGCGGCTCAGGTCCAACGATCCCGAGATCTGGTAGCGGCGGCCGAAAAAGCGGTGCCGGAAGTCGACGGCCCCCACGTAGGCGCTACGGTGTAACGAGCCCTCGGTCCACTGGTCGAGGTCGCGGTTTACCGCCGTCACCATGGCGCCGATGCCGCTCTCGCCGTTGCGGAAGTCCTGTTGGGCCCGCACTGCGGCATAGTTGGTTGTCGGCTCCATGGTGCGGTCCAGCGAACCGACCTCGCGCCCAGTGACCGCGTCCAGCACGCCCACCGTTTGGCCGCCGGGAAGACGGCCGGTCAGCTTCGCCGCGCCATCGATCGTCGTGGCGGTTGGGGTCGCCGTAGTCCAGCTGCGGGGCGCGCCCGATCCGCCGCGAGTAGAAGAGGCCCTCGCCGGTGCTGCAGTCGTTCACGGCGCTGCAATTCACGTCGAACCGAAAGATTCCCGCCCCTTGGACGAAAAAGGGGCGCCGTTCTTGAAAGAACGTCTCGAACGCGGTCAGGTTGAGTACCGCCGGATCCGCTTCGACTTGTCCAAAGTCCGGGTTGACGGTCGCATCGAGCGTGAGGTTCGGCGTGATCCCGTACTTCAAGTCGGCGCCGCCCGTCACCTTCTGGGAGCGGTCGAACCTGGTCCCGGTCGGCACCGACACGTTCTTCGTCACCACGTACGGAGCAATCTCGGGCCGGCGCGGTGAGGGCAGACCATCGAGTCCGGTCAACTCGCCCAGCTGGGACGAGATCCCCGCCTGGGAGTTCCGGTACACCGGCCAGCTGACGCGCTCAGAGTAGCGCTGGATGTCGCGCCACACCGCGAACCCGAAGGTGTTCGTGGCCCGGGGAACGTAGCGTAGCTGCGACAGCGGGACCCGGAACTCGGCCGTCCACCCGAGGGAGTCGACCTGCGTGCCGACGTCCCATACCGCGTCCCAGGCGTCGTCCTCCTGCGCGTCGTTGTACATCGCGTAGTCACGCTTCACGCCGGCCGGATTCACGGCGAACTCGAAGCCGGAGCGGCGGTCGTGATACGAGTCGACCATGATTTTGAGCTGATCGGTGGCGGCGCGCACGTCCCGCCGTGCGAGCAGCTTCAGAATGCTGTCGGGATGCGGGTCGAAGGCACGGATAAAGACGTAGAGGTAGCGGTCGTCGTAAGCGACCTTGGCTTCGGTCGGGAAGCGGGGATCCCCGTCCTCTTTCGGTTGGAACTCCCGGAACTGGGTGATCGGCTGGGCGATGCGCCATACCTCGTCGTCGTCCCGGCCGTCGATTACCACGGGGACGGCGGCCCGCACGGCCGTTGCCTTGGTGGGGCCGGCCGGTGGAGGTACGGCAACACCACCGGCGTCGGAAGGTGGTGTGGCGGTTTGCAGGACGATCGCGAGCAGGACGACAGCCGGCATGACAGGAGCTCCCCGTGACCTGGTCGGACGGTTAGACAGGTCTTACGGGGAAAGGGTTGGGCGGGTTCCGGCCGTGACCAAAACCGAACAAGCCCCCGGGCGATTCCCCGGGGGCTTGTCCCCTCCAAGCCTTAGTTGTGCCTCGCGAGCAGGCTTGGCTCGACCGGTGCCTCGGCGTCGAACACGAGGTGACCGGCCTCGAAGCGCGCGCCGCGCAGCGCCAATGTCAGGACTTCGTCCAGATCTTCCACGAGGTGCACGTCGAGTGACGAGCGGACGTCCTCGGGAAGATCCTCCAGATCGGCGCCGTTCTCCTTCGGCAGCACGATGGTGTGGATACCCGCCCGCACCGCGCCGAGCACCTTTTCCTTCACGCCGCCGATCGGCAGGACCCGGCCCCGCAGGGTGATCTCACCGGTCATGGCGAGGTCGTGGCGCACCGGCCGGCGGGACAGCGCCGACACGAGCGCCGTCGCCATCGTCACGCCCGCCGATGGGCCGTCCTTCGGGATGGCGCCTGCGGGGACGTGGATATGAACGTCGGTGCCGGCGAAGGCGTCCTCCTGAATCCCGAGCTGATCGGC
>Ga0209237_1000527_pt1 | contig 21966 bp, 20 predicted proteins | sample GraSoi013_1_40cm_2_FD_185820 | JGI IMG/M metagenome (GOLD analysis project Ga0209237, IMG submission 185820) | Grasslands soil microbial communities from the Angelo Coastal Reserve, California, USA - Sample 10_02_2013_1_40cm (SPAdes) (version 2) | ecosystem: Environmental > Terrestrial > Soil >... | reverse complement strand
GCGGCACCAGGCGGTGGAGCTCGTCGATGAGGTAGTAAAGGAAAGGAATTCCCGCCCGCCGCGCGAGGCGGATTCCGACGAAAGCGTTGAGCAAACCGAAACCGAGGACGACATCCGGTTGGAACTCCTGGATTTCCCTCCGGATCTCACGTCGGTGGGTCACAACCAGGGTTGCGTATTCCAACGCGGGAAGGCGCACCATCACGGGGCGCACGACCGTAATCCCCGATCCCTGAATCACCTTGGGAGGCGGCGTGAGGACTTTGCGTGGCGCGATGATGTCGGCGGAAGTCTGCTTCCGCCAGCCAATCTCGAAATCAACGACGTGGACCTCGTGACCCCGCTGGGCCATCCGTTCGAGGAGATGATGGGACTGATGAGGACCCCTCTCAATCCAATCCGACTCCTGAAGGACAAGAATGCGCACGGAATCCAGGCCGGGAATGTATTTACGGGAATTGAAGGCAAGGGTGAGGCAGACCTAGAACTCAGCAGACTTCGAGATGTGATCCCAGTTTTTCTTGAACCAGCGGTGAACTTCACGCAGGCCATCTTGGAACTCCACCTTGGGTTCGTATTTGAGGATCTTCCGGGCCTTGTCGATCGAAGCCAGGAGGCGAGGCTTCTTGTCCCAATCCCGACGCTCCTTGAAGATGACTCCGGCTGAGTTGCCCGTGAGTTCGTTCACCCACTCGGCGAGGTCCGCGATTCGGATTTCGCGCCCCGTCGCGAGATTGATCGCTTCCCCGATCGCTTCGTCGTAATGGGCGCACGCAAGAAGCCCGCTAACGATGTCGCCCACATAGGCGAAGTCTCGCGTCTCTTCGCCCGTGCCCGTGATCGGGAGGCTTTTTCCGTTCATCGCCCAGTAGAAGAAATTGGGGATCACATTCCGGTACTTACCTGGGACCTCGCCGGGTCCGTAGGAATTGAAGAACCGCGGATTCACCACGGGGAGATCGTAGAGGCTGTGGAACATGCTCGTATAGAGCTCGCCGAGCATCTTCGTGACCTGGTAGGGCGTGTACAGCTGCGTGGAGACGTACTCCTCTGTGAAAGGCATGGGAGTATCCGGTCCATAGATGCCGCAGCCGGACGAGGCGTAGATGAAACGATCTACGCCCACCCGGCTGGCGTGCTCGAGGACCTTCAAGGTGCCCATCCCGTTGACCATGAGGTCGAGTTCCGGATGGTCCACGGAGTTCTGATTCGCGAAGTGGGCGGCGAGATGGTAAACAATCTGGGGGTGCTCCTTGAAGGCCGCCTGCAGATCATCGTCTTGCGTAACGTCGCCCCGGAGGAAGTGAATCTTGGGCCCACGGGGGATGTTCCACTCGTGGGCGGAAGAGAGGTTGTCGAAGACGACGATGCGCTTCACCTCGAACGTGGCCAGCGCCTTCACAAGATTTGTGCCGATGGAGCCCGCGCCGCCGGTGACGAGCACAGTCTTACGCCGGAAGGTCTCGGAAAGGTCGCTCACGTCACTTCGCCGCACCATATTGGCGCTTCATCCATTCCACGGTTCGTCGGATGCCTTCCTCAGGGGAGACCTTCGGGTCGTGCTTAAGATCCCGGATTGCCTTCGAGCAGTCCACCGGTTTTATCTTCGTGGTGAAGGGCTCCGCGTCCTTGTAGGTGACGATGGAATCGTCGCGGCCTGCAATCTTCAGGATGAGGTCAGAGTAGGCCTTGATGTCTCGCTCCCATTCAGGCCGGCCCGCGACGTTGTAAACTTCACCAGGAATGAAGTTGTCCACGATGTTTGCGAAAGTGCGGCAGGAGTCTTCGACGTAGTCGATAATGCGCTTGTGGCCTCTGTAAACGGTGTACGGTTTGTCGTGGAGAGCGTGGTAGATGAACTTCGGGATGAAGCCGCGGTAGGGAGTGAAATCCTCGCCGGGTCCGTAGCAGTTCACGGGACGAACACGCACGGTCTCCGTGGAGAACTGCTCAGCGGAATTCAGACACATGAGCTCCCCGGCCCACTTCGTGATGGCATAGTCGTTGAGCTGCTTGATCGGGATCTTGTCCGTGACGTCCTCGGTCATCGTTCCTCCATAGTCACCGTACACCTCAGCGCTACTGAAGAAGATGAGACGGAACTTTTGCTTCTCCTGAAGTCGAATCACATTCTTGGTGCCGATGGTATTGGTTTGCCAAAGGTTTTCGAAGTAGTCTTCGCCGTTCCAGCGACCGTACTCAGCCGCTAAGTGGTAGACGAAGTCGAAGCGGCGGGAGTCGACGAGCCGTTCCAACTGGCGAAACGCACGGACGTCGCAGCGAACATAACCTTCCTGGTCACGATTGTCGAGATCAGAGGCAAGGACCTGGTGACCCCTGGAAGCGAGCTCCTTCACGAGGGAGCTGCCTATGAAGCCACCGCCGCCTGTGACAAGAATTCGCGCCGTCTCCGCCATGCTCGCTCCCAGCGCACTGCGCTTTCCAGCTGTGCAGGCAACAAGTAGATGCCGATATAAACAGTGCGTCGGGCGGCTTGTGGTCTTCACAGATCGAAGATGCAGAGGCTCCGTCTGCAATGTCACGAGATCCGAGCTAGAGAGACTCACCATCGAGTTCAACAGATGCTGCACCTCGCAAATCGCGCAGCGAGCGGCAGGTTCAGACTGCGGAAGCGTCTTATAGGGCGGAGCGGGCTGTCATGCTCCAATTAGTGAGAATCGGATTTGACCGCAAGAATCTACATTGGGAGTTCGACAGCGAACCGAGAACATGATCTCCGGGCGGCGTTCGAATACATCGGCCTTCTGAAGGGTCTCTCGGCCCCTCGCAAGGTATTCGTGAAACCGAATTTCACGTTTCCAAGACCCGTTCCTGGCGTAACAACTTCGCGCGAAATCCTTGAGGACACCCTCATGCTCCTGGTGGAGAGGGGTGCCGAGGTGTTCGTGGGCGAGTCGAATGGGGGCTACGGTTCTTTCACCGCCGCCGAGGCTTTTGCCGGGCAGGGTCTGTTCGACATTTGCAAGCGAACCGGGGCTCAACCACTAGACCTCTCGAAGCAAGGGTTGAAGGAGTACTCTGGTGTAATCGGCGGAAAGCGAGTGTCGGTGCGCTTGGCGAGCTTTTTGGTCGAGGAGGTGGACTTTACAATCTCCTTGCCTGTCCTCAAAGTACATGCAATGACGACTGTGAGTCTCTCGACGAAGAACCTTTGGGGTTGCTATCCCACGGACCTCCGCCTGCTTGAACACAAGGAATTGGATCGAAAACTCGCTCTTATCTCGAAACTCATCAAGGCTCGGTTCGGAATCGTGGACGCCACTTATGGACTCGATAAACACGGACCCATGGAGGGTGAAGCAAGATTGCTGGAGAAGTTCATAGCGTCAAACGACCTCGTCGCAGTTGACACGGCTTGTGCTCGGATGATGGGATTCAATCCTGAGGGCATCCAACATCTCAGAAACCTCTCGAAATTCTTGAGGAACGGTGAGGAGAGGACCGCCTTAGAAACGAACGATGACCTCACAGCGTATGATTGGGCCTTTTCGCTTCATAGAAATCTTGTCGACGCGCTTAGCTTCGCCTGCTTCCACAACGATCTCCTTGCGAAGGTCGTGTTCGACTCGCCTTTTACCCAGCCCATTTATGCATTGCTTGGGCGGCAACCGAGGAAGCGACTCGCCTGAGGCAGCAGACAATGGATTTACGCTTGGTTCACATCGTTCCGTTCTTCGGCGCCTCGGCGCAGTACGGTGGCATGGATCGCGCGGCCCAGGGAATTTGCAGCGCGCTCGCAGAGCGAGGTGTGTCGGTGACCGTGCTGACTACAGACTATGGAGTAAAGATTGCTGCTTCTCGGTCCGAAGGCGGAGGCGGACTTAAGGCCGGCGTTACGGTCCGCCGTTCACGGTCAATGCTCGAGGAATTGAACGACATCGTGGAGCTGTACATAGTGCGAGGATTCAGGAAGCTTTGTCGCGACCACGTAAGGAGTGCGGACATTGTACACTTCCATGGTGCGAGGAGTTTCGAGAATCTCGTGGGGGGGCGGATTGTCATGGGAATGAAGAAGCCATACGTGGTCCAACCCCATGGGTCCATGTCACCGACGTTGAGCAAGACTCTCTTGAAGAACCTCTATGATAAGGGCTTCGGCCGCCGCCATTTCCGGAACAGTTCCGCAATGATTGCCACATCAACTTCTGAACGTAAATCGCTTGAGCTCTTCGAAATTCCTCCGGACAAGATAGCCCTGATCCCCAATGGCGTGGATCGCTCATATTGGGCTATGAGTGACGCGCAGGAACCCAACTTCAGAACTGAGTACAGCATCGCCGAGGATGCTCCCCTTGTACTATTTGTCGGGCGATTGGATTTTACAAAGGGGCTCAACAATCTCGTCCGTGCTTTTGCCGAATCTGCCGCACGCATCCCGAGCGCCCGACTTGTGCTGATTGGCCAGGATTTCGGCTCCGAAACTGTGGTGCGGAACATCAGTCGTGCCTTGGGGATGGAGAAGCGGATCAACATCCTTGGAGCCCTTCGTAGAGACGATATCAGGAGAGCATTTCAAACTGCCACGGTGACCGTGCTTCCGTCAAAGTCTGAGTCCTTTGGGCTAGCAGCACTTGAGGCTGCGGCGGCGGGTTGCCCCGTGATAGTCAGCAACTCAATTGGTGTCGCCCCCTATTTCGAGGCGATCGATGGCATGGTCATCGAACCGGACAAATCTGCCCTAGTTGAGATGTTGGACATGATTCTATCGGATGAGCGGTTCAGAAAGTTGGAACAATCGAAGCTCGATCTCATGCGGTGGTCCGACTTCGCTTGGCCTACGATAGCTAGCAGCTTGGTCCACCTTTATGCTGAGATTCTTTCGCGGCAAGATACTCCGCAACTTACATGACTCAAGACACCCGACTCATGGATTCGATAGCACGCGGTGAGTCTGTGCGTATGCCCCCGTCAGGGGCAGCCGAGTCGGGCTTGCATAATGACCCCGGATGATGAGGCGATCAATCTGAATTTGGTCGTATTGTCATATCCTCAGGATGCCCCGGGCTTGCGGATCCTGGAGAGGTTCCTTACGATATTCACCGGACTCGGTTTCACATCCCAAGTGATTACATCCTCGGCGGTGGGTCCTCTGGAAACGCGTTGGCGAGTGCCCTTTCCCCGCGAGCCTGGACTCCTCGGGTACGCTGCGCTGCAACTCAGACTGGCTCAGGTATTGATTCAGAACCGCAAGTCGTGGGACGCAGCTTGCCTAATCGTCGGGGGAACCGCCATGGTCCTGCCCGCGCTGACCACCCGGATGTTGGGAAGACCAGCATACTTAATCGTAGCCGGATCCGCGGCTCTCGCGGCAGAGCAGACACATGGTCGTAGGTCGCTGTACACGCGTCTGCTCCAGATGGCTGAGCGCGCCACGATCAAAATCGTGTTTCGTGTGGTCACGTATGGTCCTGCCGCGGCCCGCTCATTGGGAATTGCCGCAATGCGTCCTGATGTGTTGACGAACGGCGCAGAATTTGTCAATGGCTCTTTTTCGTCCAGAATGGTCCCCATACGCGAGCGACCCCAACTGATTGGCTTTGTCGGCCGGCTAAGCCAAGAAAAGGGGGTGGTTAATTTGCTAGAGGCAGTAGCCAGGCTGGCATCAGAGATGCCCAACCTCACGCTTGACCTCATTGGAGACGGTCCACAGAGGAACCTGATCGCGAACCTCGTCAAAGAGCACCCCTTGGGAGTCCGGCTGCACCTGCATGGATGGATAGACCAGCGTGAACTCCCGGCATATTACGCTAGGATGCGACTGTTGGTGGTTCCTTCATACACCGAAGGTCTCCCCAACGTCATGCTGGAGGCCATGGCTTGCGGTACCCCGGTACTCGTCACCCGGGTCGGAGGGGTTCCCGACATCATTGTGGATGGAGCCAACGGATTCCTACTGGACGGTAATTCTGCAGAATCACTATTTCAAGCCCTCAGGATGATTCTGGCCAAGGATGTAATGGAGCTCGAACGGGTGGCGGAACAAGCGCGGCAGACCATTGAACGGAGCTTCGGGTTGAATAAAGCAGTAGAACGCTATGCTTCGATTTTCTCCATCCTAGAGTAGGAACCGCAAACAACCATCGAGGCGACCAGTATGGGCAAGCACACGGTGCACTTGTGCCGGAGGCGACCCTCCTTCCAAAGTCCATCGGCTTGTCGAGTGTTGGTTTGTTAGGGGGTCCAAGTGAGTTCGGCGGGGACGACCAAAGATCTTCATTGGTGACAAGGCGTCCGACCCGAAGTCGGTCTTCGCGCCTTGATGAATGAGCTTGAAACCGAGTGTGACAAGCCTGCGGAAATGGCCCGCCGGCAAGCCCAATCAACAACAATTTGAAGCCGGTTGTCTGGGCGGCCGCAATCGTAACGATAAAGTAGTAACCCAATGGATAGCCGCGTGAAGCGGACGAGTCGGGTACTAATATTTCGCGGACCCGCCACCGTAGCTCGTAATCCGAGTAGGGTGATTGCAACCACCAACTAGGTAGGGCGACAAGCCAAGTTTCCACGCCAGGAACATTCGGAATGCCGACGGATGAGAGTGCACCCGGCCAGCGCCAAGTGGCTCGGAATGGTCCGACGACGGACCGCAAAGCTTGTCGGCATGTAGTTTGATTGAGGATGTCGTGGTATGAATTCGCTCACGGATCGAATTGCAACTAACGGGCTTGATGGGCTATTGGCGAGGGTGAGCATCCTTCTCTCAGCGTCGGTTGCAGTCTACGCAATCACAGAGAAAGGGAGGCTCGTTTATGCTTTGGTTGGAATCTTAGTCCTCGTTGTCTCGTCGGCTTGGCTCTACCTCCATGGAAAACCTCTCACCGCGAATCCCCGGCGCTTCCGGAATCCGCGGTCGGCACGACTTGCGCTAGCGACGCTTTTCGTGGTTTTCTTTACGCTCTCCATTGCTTCCGTACACCTCTCTCCCGACCCATACGTCCGCCCGCAAACGTATTTCGTTTTCACTACGCTCATGGTGTCTCTAATTTTTGCGGAAATTTTGGTTCAGCCACCTGGCCGACTCCTGACGTGCCTTGCCCTCGCGCAGATAGTGACGGTCGGCTTGAGTCTCGAAATCACACAAACGCTCGCGTTCCCAAACCTCGTCGGAGTCGACCCATGGTGGCATCGTTGGTTCGTGACTCAGATCCTGGGGTTGGGGCATATACCGGCAAACTATCCTTACACAGCTTTTCCCGTGTTTCACTTGGAGATAGTTTCAACCATGCTCGGTACCGGTCTAGACTACAAGCTTGCGACAATCTCCTCGATCGTCTTCCTCCTAAACGTATTGAACTCCTCCTTCGCGTACTTGATTGGACGGATACTCTTCAACGAAAAACTAGGGCTTATAGCGGCATTGGCGCTGTCCGTTGGCAGCTTCAACCTACTGATGGGATTCTGGACGATTCCTAACACACTGGGGATCCCGATAGTTCTGCTCTGCACGTATTTGCTGATAAGGCCGGCTGTCACCGGAGTGTTGAAACTGCGGGGAGCGGTAGTAGTCTTAATGGTGATTCTTATTCTGACTCATCCAATCGCGACTGCAATGATGGCACTCATCCTGGTCGTGGGGTGGGCGGCCTACTTCTCGTTGCGGAGGAAGTTACGAACCGCTGTCCTGGGTCGCCCTGTCTCGGCGACCTTGACCTTGCTGTTCGGTGTCGGGATGTTCGGATGGTGGGCCTACGCTTCGGGCGACGCGCTAACGGAGATTGCAAACATTGTGAAGTTCGGCTTCAGCCTTGATGCTTTTGTTAACGCCCCCCCGGAAACGTTGGCTTTTGCGGGGTCGGTGCCAATCGCTGAACAGATACTCGCTTACCTTGGTCCGATGCTCTTCTTCTCCATTTCACTTATCGGGGCGTTCGCGATGATCTCCAGACGTCTTGGCAATCGGAGGCGAGGGTTCATCGCTGTCGCGGGGGGGGCGGTCGCTGGGATTCCGTTCTTCTCGTTGCTCACCGGGCATTCCGTAATAGAGGGTCGTTGGTGGTTCCTGGCGATGGCGTTCCTGTCGATTCCCTTGGCCCTTTCCTTCGTGATTATTACTCAACTCGGCCGCAGCGGACACGTCCCTGCATTTTGCGCGGTCTGCGCACTCACCACGATTACGTTCCTGCTAATCACCAGTCCCATTGCCAACATCGACAATGGGGGCGTGTATCACAACAGCAGTGTGAGAGCGGCGCTTACAGCGGGAGAAGTCGACTCGGCAACCACAGCCTATCGTCTCTTCCATAGAACGATCGTCACCGACGAGTACTACTCAAGTAGAATACAGTTCCTAGGAGTGGACACCTCTCAACTTTCGAGCGAACTCTATGCGGGCAAGTTCAACCAGACCAACCGTATGATCATGATTCGAGCCGAGATAACCGAAAACCCATTCTACATCTTCTCTTCAGTCTCGTGGGAGCTTCCGTACAACCCCGTTGCGGCATTGGACGGCCAGGTGGCTTTCTCGAGAGTGTTCGACTCCGGGGCGGCCGTCGGTTACCTCTCGCCGGGTGACCGCCTTGGGTAGCCAAGCGGACGTCGTTCGCTTCGCCAGCAAGCCGACCAATAGCTTTTCTGACACTCAAGCCAATCTCGCCTTGTCCCGATAGGGGACTCAGATCAATCGCGAACGCACCTGGGGGCATGCGGTGATGATTTCATGAGGGTTGCCATCTTCCTGACCCAATTCTTGCCTCGATTTGTAGGAGGAACCGAGATAGCAACCGCCCAACTCGCAAAGCGCCTCGCAACGCGAGGCCATGACGTACATGTCGTTACAGGAAGGGATCCTGGGCTTCCACGTAGGTCCTCGGAGGACGGCTATCTAGTCTACAGGATCCCTCGCCCCTTCATCCCACTCATAGGGACAGGTTTGTTCTGGTTCGGGGCATTCCTCCATTTGAGTCTCATTCGCCCCGACTTGGTCCACATTCAAGACATAGGCAATGGCGTACCAGGCCTCATGACCAAAGCAGTCTTGGGGAAACCATTGGTTGTTTGGGCCCAGGGCTCGGACGTCTACTCGCCACCACTCGGCGAGAGAGTGTCGCGGTGGATCGTCACCCGTTGTGATGAGATTGTGACGCTGAGTGGAAGCATGAGCCAGGTGGTCGAGAGAAGGTGGAGGAGGAGATCCACAGTGGTGCCGAACGGGGTGGACTTTTCGGAGTACGGACCAACAGCGGTTTCGCACCCGATCCCTGCGCCCGACGCGGGGACTATAGTGTACGTCGGGGGTCTCCGTGCAATCAAAGGAGTGAGTTTTCTAATCGCAGCGTTTGCCGAGGTCAAGAAGATTCGCCCTAAGGCTCGGCTCATTCTTGTCGGGGACGGCAAGGAGCGTGCCGAGCTGGAAACGCAGTCCTTTCAACTTCGGCTCAGAGATAGCGTTGATTTCGTCGGCAGAGTTGAGAATTCCTTAGTGAAACGATATCTCGACATCTCCGACGTTTTTGCGTTTCCTAGTCTGTCGGAGGGGCTCCCGATAGCCCTCCTCGAAGCGATGGCTCGAGGACTGCCAATCGTTGCCACGCGAGTTGGTGGGGTCCCGGAGGTCGTTTCTGACGGAGTCAACGGTACCCTCGTCGAACCCGGAGACAAGTCAATGCTCGCCAGGGCGCTGTTGGAACTTCTGGAAAATCCCGAGATGGGTGGAGCGATGAGAGACGAGAACCTGTCGAAGGTCAGGCGCTACTCGTGGGATCGCATCGTGACGGAAATCGAGCACCTCTATGCGGCTCTTCTCAAACGAAGGAGCACCTAGCGGGGTCGAGACTACTCCGTCGCGAGCCCGGCGGGCGGAACACGCCGTTGCTTTGCCAAGACCAACAGAATCTCGTTTGATTTCTCAAGCAGGATTGGAAATCTCAGATAAAACGCAGGTGGGAGTCCACTCCACGACAAACCGGTCCCTCGGATTGCGATGACACCTCGAGCAAATCGAAGACGGAAAAGCTGAGTTGTCATGGAGATTATCTCAGAGTAAGTGGTAGGCTTATCATAGGGTTGTCGCGGGTCACCTTGGCCTCCTGTTGCCCGGGCAAGCGGAGTGGTGATGATTGCGACTCCGCCGTCTCCAAGTACCCGCCAGCACTCACGGATGAGGGACGCCTTCTCTACCACATGCTCGAGCGCATCGAGTATAAGCACGCAACCGAAGGATTTCGACGAAAACGGAAGACGGCTTCCATCAGCTCTGACCACCATGCCATCGGACCGGGCGTCCTCAAGCGCACGAAGGGAAATGTCGCAGCCTACGGCCTCCAAATGCCGTTTCCGGAGCTGCGCCAACGCAAGTCCATTCCCGCAACCCAGGTCGAGTATTAGTCCGGGGTGTGTGGGTATCTCCCCCAAGGCCATCATCCTCAGGGGCTTCTGACCGAGCTTCGTCCAGTCGTCGGATGGGTTCCATCCGTCCCGCCAGAAACGATCGTAGTCTTCAGCAATGCGTCGCTTGCTTATCGCCATGTCAGTGGAGTGTACGGAACGCCGATAGGGCAGTAAAGCTTGCTCCGAAGGTCTCCTCGTGCCCCACCGGGCCTCCAGATGCAAGGGAAAACTCCTGAAACCGGTCGTGCCCATCCTCTACGCGCGGAGTCACGCGTAATGCGCGACAAGGAAGATATGGCCGTCGCGTCTCCACAGGAAGCATCCACGGGGAGATCGCGGCTTGAGGGCCGTCTTTACAGGCGAATGTCGACGGAAAAATCATTAACGGACCGTCTCGCTCTGCCGGCGAGAGGCCAAGAGTGCGGCTGCATTTCAAGAGGAGCCGTGGGACCTGTACCCAGTCGTGAGCTACATGGTCTTCACGGCCGCGTTCCTCCTCGCTTTGAACGTCGGCAACCCCTTGGCTATCGTCCTCATGCTTTTCGTACCCGGATACGTCGTAAAGACCGCGCTGCTCCCAGGTTCTCCCCCGCCGAGGAAGCCCGAGATCGACTGGATCGAGCGCATCGCGCCGTCCTTCGGCTTGAGCATCGCGGTCGTTCCACTCCTGAGCCTGCTGCTGAACTTTACGCCGTGGGGCATTCGCTTCGTCCCGATTGTCGTGGCAATCGCCATCTTCACCGTTGGTGTGGGCCATGCGGCGTCCCGGCGCCGCATGCGCCGCCGTCGGACCAGCGTCTTTCCCTGGCCGTTGATCTCACGATCCCGGACTGGAAGGAATACGGCGCCTTGGACAGAGGGCTGAGGATCGCCCTCTCCGCGAGGATCGTCGTAGCCTTGGGAACCCTCGCTTAGGTCGTCATGATGCCGCGTCTCGGCGAGACCTTCACGGAGTTCTACATACTCGGTCCAGGCGGCAACGCGAGCTGCTACCCGACGAACCTGACCGTGAACGAGACCGGGGGCGTGATCCTCGGCCTCATGAACCATGAGCCGCGAAGGTGAACTACAAAGTCCGTGTGGACCTCGTCGGCGTGCGAATTGTCTCTATGCCGCCTCGGTGGGCTTCAACGAGACCGTCCAGGTAACCCGGACGACATTGTCGTCTTTCCCCGTCGCTCTCGCCGACGGCCAGAACTGGACCCAGCCCTACACGTTTTGGTTAGATAACACGGGCCTCTGGAAGGTCGAGGTCCTCCTCTTCAAGGGTCGGGACCTCACGGGTGTCTACCGGGAGCTCCACTTTTACGTGACCGTGACGTGAGCGGCATCGCAGAAATTACGCCCGGGCTGTCTACAACTCTCCGGCGAGCAGTCTCGACGTAGGTGTCAATCAGTTCCTCAAGACCGCGTGCGAACGGTACTTTGGGGCGCCATCCCAAGTTTGTTTCCGCGCGCTTAGAGCTGATGGCTCCAGGCGGCGCATCGTTCGCCCTAGGGCGGCGGACAAGTACAGCACGCGCAGGCGTTCGGCGGGTAACCATCTCCGCTAGCTCGCGAATCGATGTCCGTTCGGGCGCTGCGATATTGTACACCCCGGCGGGGGAGGTTGCCTCCACCGCCACAACGAAGGCAGTGGCGACATCGGTCACGTGGGTAAATTGCCGAAACTGGGACCCGGTACCCTGGACCTCGATTGGCTGCCCAGAGAGGGCCCGAATCACAAAGGAAGGAATCACGCCGGTGGGTCTCATCCGTGGCCCATAGGTTGTCCCCAGCCGAAGCACGACCGTCGTTGGTGAGCCTTGTTCTCCATAGGCCTGGGTGAGCAAGTCGCCGGCGAACTTGCTCACGCTGTAAGGATGTCTCGGAAGACAAGGGTGCAGTTCATCCATAGGTTCGTAGCGAGGCTGCCCATAGACCTCCCACGTCGAAGCAAAAACGAAACGCGCTACCGAATTCCGTTTTGCTGCCTCCAATAGATTGGCAGTCCCGCCTGCGTTGACGTTCATCGCGAGTACCGGATCACGAGTTGCATGATAGACATCACCGATGCCGCCGATGTGACAGACCGCCGAGGCGCCGTGAGTAAGTTCCACCAGGTCGTCAAAGTGAGTAAGGTCGGCCAGTTTACAGCCGTCGTTGGGGCCGGACAAGGGACGGATGTCTGATCGTATGACCCTGTGACCTCGCCTCTCGAGCTCATCGGCGACATGGGATCCGATGAAACCGGCTGCGCCGGTAACAACGATCTCGTTCACTTTCGCGATGAACAAATGCTCATGATGATAAATATTGGGGTAAGGTTGCGCGAATCGAGACCGAACGAGGGGGTCGGAAGAAGACCGGTGGCCCGAGAAAACGCTAGACGCCGGGCTCGCTCTGCCCTTCGGGCTGAACATCGCGGTAGTCCCCCTCCTCCCGAGGCTCACTCCGTCGGGCAATCGTTTTTTGGCTCCGATCGTCGTGACGATCACCCCCGTTCGCGGTCGGCGTGGGAGCTGTGGCCTGATGGCGCCACATCTCGCTACCACCTAAGCAGCGGCCCTCGGCAACTTCTAGACTTCGCCCTTGGCGCCGGCAGTGGTACAGCCTCCTGGACAGAGATTTCTCCGCACTCTCGCTGCGAGCTCCCTTGCCGCGGGCGCTGCCTTCCTATACATCGTCTTGACCCCGCGTCCTAGGGAGACCTTCAGGGAATTCCACATCCCCGGGCCCGGCGGCAACCTCTGGGAGTACACAATGGTTCTTGAACGTCGCCGAGGCTGGATCCGGGATCCTCGGCATTGCGAACCACGAGTCCACGAGCGTCAAGTACACGGTCCGCATCGATCTCGTCGGCTTGCAGATCGTCCACAAACGCCACGTCGGGATTCAACGAGACCGTCGAGGTCAACCGCACCACCTAGTCCACGTTCAACGTCACGCTGGCGGATCGCGGGAACTGGACCCAGCCCTACACGTTCCAGATCAACTCCACCGGCCTTTGGAAGGTCCAGTTCCTCCTCTTCAAGGACGGCGACGTCTCGAGTGCGTACCGGGAACTCCATATGTACCTCCGAGGTTCCTAGCACGCGGCCTCAGGCCACTTCGGCGGGCGGTGGCACGCGGCCTTCGTGGTTCTCTGATGCCGTTATCGAATCTGCGTCCCGGGCAAACTTTGAGCCGGAATCTCGCTTTAATTGGACGAATCCCGAAGAGTGGAATCGACGCCGGCGCTCCGAGGAAACACTTATGTCCGGGGGGAACGTCCCCCACCGGGAGGGGTCACGGTGCGGATTCATTTTCAGGAGCGACCGTGGGATCTCTTGGTCGCGATCGGCTACACGCTCGTCATGGGGAGTGCTTTGCTCCTGAGCGACATTGGCAACGTCCTCGCAATCCTCCTCGTCCTGTTCGTGCCAGGCTACATCCTTGTCGCGGCCTTATTCCCGAACAACAAGGAACTCGACTGGATCGAGCGGATCGCCCTCAGTTTCGGCCTGAGTATCGCGGTCGTCCCGCTCCTCGGTCTCCTCCTGAACTTCACCCCGTGGGGAATCAGGTTCGCTCCGATCGTTGCGACAATTGCCGCGTTCACGATCCTCGTCGGCCTCGCGGCCTGGTGGCGGCGAATGCGATTGCCCGAATCGGACCGGCTCGCCGCGACCCTCGTCCTCTCTCTCGCTGGCTGGAAGGACTATTCGCTCCTCGACAAGGCCCTCTCGATCGCCCTCGTGCTGAGCGTTGCGATCGCCGCGGGCACCCTCACTTACGTCTTCCTCGCCCCTCGTCCTGGAGAGACGTTCACGGAATTCTACATCCTCGGTCCGGGAGGGAACGCGTCCGGCTACCCGACGAACCTTAGCCCGTCGCAGCCCGGGACTGTCATCATCGGCGTCATCAACCACGAGGCCGCGACCGTGGCGTACACAGCTCGCGTGGATCTGGTTGGCGTAAGCATCGTATTCAACGTCACGTGTAGCTGCAATCAAACGCAGGAACTGAATCGAACCGCCTTGAACTGGTTCAACCAGACCATGGGCGATGGCCAAAACTGGACGCATCGGTATACGTTCTTGATCAACACAACGGGCTTGTGGGAGGTCCAGTTTCTCCTATATCGAAGCAACAACTTGACGAACGTCTACCGAGAGCTCCATCTGTTCGTGCGAGTCTCGTGACCGGTCCCCAATCCGTCACCCGACGGGCTCTCCCTTCGGATATCCGCGCCATTCAAAAGGGCGGACAACTCTACTTCTCGTTCTCGTGTTCCTACCGCAGCGAGTTTTCGGAGTCCGATAGGCTATTAGGTCGAGGCGCTTGAACCCCGACCCGTGTTCGTCGAGTTCCTCCGAAGGAGTCAATTCCTCCGAGCGCTCGTCATTACCACCGGGGTGTTCAGCTTTCTCACTTGGCTCTACATCGTGGGTAGAATCCTCCTCAATGGCGTGGATGTCAACAAGCCGTTCGTCGCCGCCGTCCCGTCCATCTCCTTCTTCGAACTCGGTGCGTTCACGTTTGCCGTCAGCTTCGTGAGCATGTTTCTCTATCTTTGGCTCTGGGGCGGGCTTGCTCGTGGCCCGATTGCCCCCTGACGTTTGAGTTGGCGCCGACCTTCCATGAAGAGAAGAACCTTCGGCCGTGGGCTTGGAAGTCCCTACGGCTTCTCCTGGAAATCATCGGTTGCGCCCTCCTCGTCCTCATGTCGTCGGCGCCGCCACACGACCAATGCAACGGCGATCAGGACGAGCCCCACGAGCGGTCCGACCGCCACGACGACCAATGGCCAGTTGATCAACGTGATGTCTTTCGAGAGGGCTCCACAATGGTTCGCGGCGTCGCAGGCCATGAGCGTGACCGTGTACGTCGCGGTGAAGCCCGACACGGCGTACGCGTGGGTCGGCGAGGCGGCCATGGACAGGGTGCCGTCCCCGAACGCCCACAGGTGCGACGTAATCGGGAGGGTCCCGTCCGTTCGGCTCCGGTCCGTGAAGTGGACCGTGGAGCCGTCCACCGTGAAGTCAAAGGCGGCCGTCACGTTCGCGGAGAGCCGAATCAGATTGAAATCCTCGATCGTCGCCCGGTTCTGCCCCACGACCACTCCGGACCTCGATGCGCCCACGTAAAACGTCGCTCCGACCGTGACCGTGTACGTCCCGACGGGCACGGTGACGTTGTACGTCCCTTGGAAATCCGTCGTCTGGCCGAACGTGCCCGGCGAGAGGGCGATCGTCGCCCCTTCGAGGGAGGCCAGCGAGGTCGCATCGCGGACGGCACCCGCGAGGAAGCCCACTTGGGCCGGCCGAGGAATCACGTCGACCTCGAACGGCTCCGATACGACGACGCAGATCGCGTCCGTCACACTCAAACTCACGTTGTAGCTGCCCGCGACAGACCATGCGTGGCTCGCCGTCACCTGGCCAATCCCGGGGGGTGTGGACTGGTCCGTCGTCGTGCCGTCGTCCCAGGTCCAGGTCCATGTGAGCGGATCGGCGTCGGGATCCGACGACAGCCCGCCAAACGTCACGCCGGAACCGGGGAACGTGGTGATTGGAGGCGTCCCGGAGATTGTGGGCTGGTTGGGACAGGTGTTCGGCGGACCTCCGCTCCCCGGCCCCAGGAGCACGTTAAAGTCGTGCGTCGACCAAGCGGCCCACGGGAACGAGATGTGGCCCGAGGCGGTCGTGAACTTCCGGGCTTGCTCGACCCCGTCGACCTGGAGGAAGTACTCGCGGTTCGCGAGGAGGTACGTGAAGTTGAACTCGACTATGGAGCCGGACGGCGCGGTGGCCATGAAGCGCACGGACGTCGCGTTCGCGGTCGTCTGGAGGGGGACCCACGTCCCAATGAGGATCTCGACGCGCGGCAACGCCTGAGGGTACTTCCGAAGCCCGAACCGCACCGTGTCGAACGTGACGCCGCTCGCGTCGACGACAACCGAATTGAAGGTCTGGGTGCTCGAAAAGGACAGGTTCGCCCAGGACTGGGACGGCTGGAAGATGACCCCGGGTTGAATCGTGACCGCCGATCCGGCCGAAGGGATCAGCGCCGACGTCAGCAGGACCCCCAGAATCGTCAGGGCGCCGGCCCGAGCGACCGCCGACCTGACCCGGCTTCTCATGATCTCATCCTCCCTCCGAGCCCTCCTCCGCGTTCGTCCGGACTACGCTTCGGCGTACCAGTCGATGTCGCGGTTCGCCGTCACGCTGCTCGGCACGGCGATCGTGATGCTCGTTGCATCCCGGGCGGAGACGTATGCGCCCGAAACCTCGGCGGCCCGCGGTCCCAGCGTGACCAGCACCGGCGTCTTCACCAGGCCGTGGGGCGCAACGATGGAGCTCTGGCCGCTCGGGATCGTCGCCGTCCCTCGGCTCTCCGTGCGGTACCCGATGTTGCCGCGGACGATCGTGTTGGGCCCGACGACGACGAGGGGTCCCGTCAAGTTTCCGTCCAACCGATTGCCGAGGATGTAATTCCCGTCGGCCCCGGTCGTCTCCAGGATTCCGTACGCTTGCGTCCTCGTCACTTGATCATCGAAGCACCGGTTCCCCTGGATCACGTTGCCCGTGGTCGAGAGGGCGATCCCCGCGTATCCCGCGTCGGTTACGGAGTTCGCGAAGCAGACGTTGTCGATGATGACGTTCTCGTTCGACGCGTTCGAGACCCAGATCCCGTTCCGCCCGCTCTGGTTGCACACGTTACCTTGGATCAGGTTGTACAGACAGCCGTTGTAGACCGAGATCCCTTGGCCTTGGCCCGATGACGCCTGCCGGAACAGCCAGTTGTCCGCGATGATCGAGTACTTCGTGTTCGAATTCACGAGGATCCCAGCGTTCAACGCCTCGTTGATCGTGTTCCCCTGAACGATCATCCGCGTCGCGCTGTACAACTGAATCCCTGTCCCGTCCCGGTACGAGGTGTTGTCCGAGAGCGTGGTCCGCTCGCTGAACACCGCGTTGATCCCTGTCCGGGCGTTGTTGTACGTGATGCACCCCACGATGCTGCCTTGCGCCTGGTTCCCGTCGATGTAGAACCCGTCGAACGGGTGGTTGTCCGCGCGGCAGCCGATGATCATGTACCGGCAGCGGTGGACGACGACGCCAATCTGGTTGCCGTCGAATACGCAATCTGATATGACCGCCTCGAAGAACGGCGGCCCGGAGGAGGGGTTCTGTTGGACGCTGATCCCGCGAGCTCGCTGCGTATCGATCCCGAGCCAATTCGTGAACCGCATCCGGGAGATGATCGGATCGGACCCGCCCGTCGCGTTTATCCCGAAACAGGTGTTCGTACCGGTCCCGTCCAACGCCATGTCGGCCAGCGTGACCCCGAGGCGCCCATTCACGAGGAACATCGCGCTCGTGTTCTGGGTGTAGCTCCCCGCGGTCGGCGCGAGCTTCGTGTTGAACCCGGACCCGCACAGGGCGATGTTGTTCGCGGGGACCGTGATCGGCCGCACGCTCCAGTTCCCGACCGGGAGGAAGACGAGGCCCCCCGCGGCACCGAGGTCCGCCATCGCGGCGTTGATCCCAGCCTCCGTCCACGGGTCGGCCGGGGTCCCGGCGTGCTTCGTCGGCTCAAACTCCGTCGCGATCCGGACGGCGGCGATCCGCTTCGCATCGATGTCCGTGTTCGAGATCGTCGTGCCGCCAATCGCGTCGCCAGGGGCCGCTCGTCCGCGACCGATGAACCGATCCGCGAACAGCGCGGCGAGGACGCCCCCTCCCGCCGCCACACCGAGACGCAAGGCATCGCGGCGCGTCTGCTCCCGGAGGAGCTGAGCCGCCATCGCATCCCGCGCGGCGTCGTCCACCCGCACGCCTGCGGCCGGTACCTCATCGACGAGCGCCGCCGAATTCGTTTCGCGTTCGGAAGAAGTCCGCCCAACAATCTTTCGGGGGAATTTCATGTTGGGCGACACCGCGGGTCCTCCGTTAATTACTTTCCACGGAGTAGCCCGAGAATCTCCCGCGACTCGAAGATGAAACGGACTTCGCACACGGCGATGGCCGAGACGTACGGCATTCCGATCCGCCGCCTCCCACCTCTATCGGAATCGCGGGACCGCTGTAGCCGCCGGGTTTGACTCGGATTGGCGGCCTCTTCGACGGGGTCGAAAGCTGTGTTGCTCCGAAATGTACCGAGCGGAGCAAAAACTGTTCCACATTCCTTAAGTCATCTTCTCAGAATAGCACGGGGCTGCGCGCTCTGCACTGTGGGGTGTGGGGGAGGCAGAAGTGTCCGAGGGGTTCAGACTAGGAGTTCCGCCAGCGACCACTTCGCCCTCCAACTCTGCGAAGCGATGTGCGCACACCCGCGAAACGCGGGAATACACACCGTATGAGGGCAACGGGAGGAAGGAGGTGGGGGGAGCATGGGGGAGATCCTTGCGGCCATTCCGGCACACAACGAAGCGAAAACCATCGGAAGCGTAGTCATCTCGGCAATGCAGTACGTCGACGAAGTCGCCGTGATCGACGACGGGTCCACGGATGGGACGGCCTGGATCGCGGAACGCGCTGGAGCAACCGTCATTCGCCACGACGGTAACCAAGGCTACGGCGCCTCGATCCGATCGTGCTTCGACTACGCGCGGACGAACGGGACCCAGGTCCTCGTCATCTTGGACGGCGACGGGCAGCACCGGCCCGAGGCGATCCCTCGGGTACTCAAGCCCGTGAGGGACGGCAGGGCGGACATCTCGATCGGTTCCCGGTTTCTTACGGCGGAGAGTCTGTCAAAGGTCCCCCGATACCGCCGGTTTGGAATCCGGGTGCTCACGAAGCTCACGAATTCTGGATCGCGCCTCCGAGCGAGGGTGAAAGATGGCCAGAGCGGCTTCCGCGCCTACTCCCGCCGGGCCGTGGATGCGCTCGACCCCCGCGAGCGGGCAATGGGTGCGAGCGCGGAAATCCTCTGGGATGCCGACCGGCGTGGGCTAAGGATCGTCGAAGTCCCGATTCAGGTCGACTACGATGTCGAGGGATCCTCTCAAGGGGCCGTCCGCCACGGACTGAGCGTGGTCGGGTCGATGGTCCGCTACCTCGAGACGGAACGGCCGCTGACCGTCTTCGGGGGCTCGGGCATCGTCCTGTTCATTCTCGGCATCGCCTTCGGATTCGTTGTGCTCACGAAGTACTACGGCGCGCCGCTTGGAGCGCGCGAACTCCCGTTCGGGCTATCGCTGCTCTCCGCCCTCTTCCTCATCGGCGGAATGATGTTCTCCTTCACGGGTCTGATTCTGCACGCAGTCATCAACGCGAACCGTCGGATGCGATGATGGCTCGCGGTCTCGACATAAGGGAGGGTCTCGGGTGATTTTCGACGGGGGTTCGCCGGAGCAAGGAGACGCGGCTCCGCAATCTCCCGAGGTGACCGTCGTCATTCCGGCGAAGAACGAGGCACGGCGGATCGAGCGATGCCTCCAGGCGCTTCGCGCCCAGACGCTGCCGCCGATCGAGATCCTCGTCGTCGATGGCCGTTCCACCGACACCACGGCGGAAATCGCTCGGCGGTCCGGGGTCCGCGTGCTCTACGAGGAATACGGAACGCGGTCTGGCGCCTGTCAGATCGGGGTGGAGGCGGCCCGGGGAGAGTTCGTCGCGTTCACGGACGCGGATTGCATCCCCGACCCACATTGGCTCGAACGCCTCGCCGCACGGTTTGCCCCAGGCATTTCGGGCGTCGGTGGCAAGATCGCGAACGAAGGGGACTCGTTTTGGCAGAAGGCCGTCGATGCGGCCCTCGACACGATCGTGGGGAGCGCGAACTCCGTCCAAGGCCGGATGTTCGAAGCGCCTCGGTACGTTTCGAGCATCAGCGGCTGCAACTCGATGTACCGGCGGGCCGACCTCCTCGCCGTCGGCGGGTTCCGCACGGATCTCGTCACGACCGAGGACACGGAGCTGAATCATCGGATGATGGAGCGCGGAAAGCTCCTCTACACGCCGGACGCACTCGTTCACCATCGCCACGAGCGGGGGCTCCGGGACTTTGCCCGACGGATGTTCCAGTACGGCTACGGGCGGGGCCAAAGCCTCCTGATCGGGCCGCCCCTCCTCATGCCGGCCGCGGCAGCGACTCTCGCGGTCCTCCTCTTTGTTCGGCCTTGGACCGCCCTGTTGTTCTTGTCGGCGTACTTCGTCGTCCTGGTCCTGTCCTCCGTCCGGCCTGCTTGGACGCTGCGCAACGTCCGGCTTCTCGGTGCGCTGCCAATCATCTTGCTCATTGAGCACCTCGAATACGTCGCGGGGTTCTGGGCCGGGCTCCTGCGCTCCCGCGTCGGTCGAACGCCGAAGGTCCAGATGGACCGGGGGGAACCCGAATGAGGATCGCGCATGTGGGCGTCGAGATCGTGCCCGCCGAAAACGGCGCCTTTGTGGGCGGGCTCGTGAAGAACGTCGCCACGGTCAGCGCGGCCCAAGTCCGCCAAGGCCATGATGTTCATGTGGTCACGAGCGACGTACGCGGTCGGTTCACGGAGGACCAAACCACCCCGTACGGCCGGGTGCATCGCGTCCCGACGACCGGGACGTACGGGTCCGCGGTATTCGCCGCAACGTTCCTCGCTCGAGCCGGTCGAACGGTCCGGCGACTGCATCGGGCGCTTCCCTTCGATCTCATCCATGTTCACTCCGCGTACGCATCGCTCGGAGCGATCCGGTACACCCTAGGCCGGCTCGGCATCCCGATGGTCTTCTCCCTGTACTCGCCCAACTTTCGCGCGAGACCGGGACACGACTGCAACGGCTCGCGGGCACTCGGACGCCGGCGGATCGCGCGTCGCGCCCTGAGGGCTTTCGACCGGACGATCGTCCCGAGCGAGAACCTTCGGTCTCGCGTCGTGGAACTCGGGATTCCGGACGAGACTGTGTCGCAGATTCTACCCGCCCTCGATCCGGCGTTGCTCGGATCCCTCCCGACCCGAGAGGAGGCGCGTCGGCGCCTGCGCCTTCCCGAGCGGGCTCCGGTCATCTTGTTCGTCGGAAACTACTCCCCCTGGAAAGGGGTCGAGAGCCTGCTTCATGCGATGGCGGACATCCGAGCGTCGAACCCGGACGCCATCCTTGTCACTGCGTGGGGAGAACCGTACGAGTGGGACGGAAACCGGCGGGACGACGTCCTCGGCCTGATCCAGCGCCTCGGCTTGGACCCTGCCGTGCGTCAGGTGGGGATCGTGCCGGATGTGGAGACGCTCCTCCGGGCCGCCGACCTCCTCGTATCCCCGTTCGAATGCACCTGCAAGGTCTTGGACTACCCGTTGTCAATCCTGGAGGCGATGGCGTGCGAGCGGCCCGTCATCTCGACGAACGTGGGAGGGATTCCAGAACTCCTGGACGGCGGCGAGCGGGGACTCGTCGTGGAGCCCCGGGACACCGCGGCCCTCGTTCGAGCGATTCGCGCGATCCTGGAGGACCGCTCTCGGGCTGAGGCAATCGGACGGTCGGGGGCTCGTTGGGTCCGGGACCGCGCGGGGCCCGAGACGGTCCTCGCCTCGGTCATGTTCGTGTACGGCGAGGTGGGCGCGTGAGGACGCGGATCGTAGCCCTCGTCGGAGCCGACGGAGCGGGGAAGAGTACCCAGGCCGAACGACTCGCGAGTCGGCTCCAGGCGTCGGGCCACCGGACCCGCCGT
>Ga0209237_1000524_pt1 | contig 22006 bp, 18 predicted proteins | sample GraSoi013_1_40cm_2_FD_185820 | JGI IMG/M metagenome (GOLD analysis project Ga0209237, IMG submission 185820) | Grasslands soil microbial communities from the Angelo Coastal Reserve, California, USA - Sample 10_02_2013_1_40cm (SPAdes) (version 2) | ecosystem: Environmental > Terrestrial > Soil >... | reverse complement strand
AGTAGTCGAGCTATTGAGCGTAGCGATGCTTTGGTTGTCATTGCAGTTCGGTCTTCTCCGATCTTGTCGGGTACTTAACTCATGAATTTGAACACTGCGCGTTCACGGCGTTCGAGGTAGGACCGCACAATCTGGACTTCACGCGGTTCTGTTGATTTAGAATACTATTCTTCGATAATTTCGAAACTCAATAATATCCGGAAACGAAAACTCCCGGTCCTTCTTTCGTGATAGAAGAGTCATGAAGGTATTCTAGCTTGCGCTATAAGCTAATTGTTATTGAGAGACTTGAAAGACCAAACTAACTTGGCTGATTGCTGAGATGGGTTTTGAGCTTTGACTCGATCTGATACTTCGGGGCCGCTCCAATGACGCCGTCGACAGGTTGACCGTCACGGAAGATAAGGAGCGTTGGGATGCTCTGGATCTGGAATTCACCAGAGGTGAGAGGGTTCTCGTCTACGTTCATTTTGCCGAATGCAACACGGCCGGAATATTCTTTCGCGAGTTGTTCAACGATGGGGGCGACCATTCGACAGGGGCCACACCATGCAGCCCAAAAGTCCACGACCATCAGTGGATATTTTGAGATCTCCGAAGAGAAGGTAGCGTCTGAGAGGATTATCGGCTTGCTATCATATTTTTCCGCCGATTGGAGCTGGGCCCGCGTCCTCCGCATCATCTCAACTAGTTTTCTTTCTTTTATGCTCTGGATTTCTGCATCTTCGTCAGACAATGCAACTACACTCCGTTCTGGAACGTTACTGTATGAATGGTTGTTCACTCTCTTAAGGTCCTCGTGTGAAGGGGAACCGTTAGAATTCGTTGCTCGTCATCTTTGTTGTCCAGCGACCCATCTTTACTTGTAGAATGTCCAAGGGTAAGGCTCCATCGTTCAAAAGCGCGTCATGGAATTCTCGAATGTCGAAGTGCCGCTTCAGTCTATTCTCTGCTTTGGCTCGGAGTTCTCTGATCTTCAGTTCTCCTATTTTGTATGCGAGTGCCTGGCCGGGCCAGGCGATGTACCGGTCTACTTCTGAGACAATGTCTTGTTCCGAGCTGGCTGTGTTGTTCTTGAGGAATTTGATGGCTTGGTCTCGGGGCCATTTCATACTATGAATACCCGTATCGACTACCAGTCGAGATGCTCGCCACGCTTCTGCAGTAAGCCGGCCGTAGTCCGCGAGGATGTCTTTGTAGAATCCCATTTCCTTGCTCAATAGTTCTGCGTAGAGGGCCCAGCCTTCGATGAAGGCAGTGTAGCCGCCGTGGCGTCGGAACTTGGGGAGGCTGGTTAGCTCTTGCTGGAGTGCGATTTGGAGGTGGTGGCCCGGGACTGCTTCGTGGTAGGCGAGAGCCTCCATCATGTACTTTGGCCGGGTCTCCGGCTTGTATGTGTTGACGTAGAAGTATCCGGGTCTGGAACGGTCTTCTGGCGGTAGGTAGTAGTAGGCAGCGGGAGCGGCGTCCGCTCGCCACTCTTCAATTTCCCTGAAATCATATTTGGCTTCAGGGAGCCGGCTAAAGAATTGGGCCAGTCTAGCGTCCATTCGTCGGAGAATCTCCTTGAAAGCGTTCAGGAGTTCTTGGCCAGTCGTGTAGAAGTTCGACTTGTCTTTGCGAAGCATTTCGTTGTATTGTTGGAGAGTGCCTTTGAACAAAACTTTTCCGAGGATCGTCCGGATCTCCTTGTTGATTCGAGCAAGTTCTTGCCTCCCTAGTCTGTGAATCTGGCTGGGCGTGAGATTAGTTGTGGTGTGAAGGCGGATGTTGTAAGCGTACATCGTTCGACCGTTAGGAATAGACCAGACGCCGGGATGAGCCCGAGATTTTGGCAGGTATTCTTCTTTGACAAAGTTGAGGAGTTTGGTGTACGCTGGAACAACATAGTTCAGTATCGCATCGTCTACATCCGTGGCTATCCTGTGGACTTCCTCAGTGGGAATTTCAGAGGGTAGCTCTTCGATTGGCTTGTGAAGTTCGCTCTTGTCGGGTGTAGATACGATCTGGGCTTCTAGTTGGGGGATTATTTTCTCGACGACGCTTCGAGGTTGAACTGTCTTCCTATCTATTCCAGTCTTGAGATTTGTGATTGTTTGATCAAAGACTCTCCGAAATTGTGTTAGACGACTGATGTAGTTCACGTAGTTTTGTAGGGTCTTGAATGGATGAAAAGTGGTGAGTTGTGGAAGGTCGATGTGTGGTCCGGTCTGCTGGGTTATGGGCAGAAGGTATGGGTGATATTTCGCGCCTTCAATCTGTAAACCCAACTCCCGTTTGAAGAGGTCGTAATTGAGTTGATCCTCCCGGCTAGCAGGTTTCTTGAAGCTCTTGAGCTCCGCGAGAAACTTTCTGAATTGGTGGATGCGCTGTTCATAAGCTTCCGAAGAAACATCCTCTAGCCAATTGTCGTAGCGGTGGTCTCCTAGATAGGTCGCGAAAGTCGGATTCTCCTTAAGGAAAAACTCCCAGTAATCCTCATACAAACGATTGAGGAGTATCACATCGTTTTCTTGGCTACCCATCAGCTCGCCTTCGCAAACCTTGACGGATCGTCCCGGAGAAAGAATAGTGGAACTAGTAGGAGGAAGCACATGACGGCGCCTGCTATCCAGGCAGCCGAGTAGTTGAATGATCTTGCGAAATATGAGAAGATCAATGGAGGCCAGAAAGACCCAGTTAGGGAAATGCTGTTCACCCAACCGATCGTAAGGCCCTCATATTCTTTCTCAACCCTGCCAAGGTCCTTGGCCGCGGCGAAGTTGATCGTAGATGCGGGTCCGACCGCTATTCCACCTAATACTGCGCCTATAGTTGCGGCAGACAGCGTTGGAGCTGCCGACACGAATAGTGCTGCTGTCATTCCTAGGCCAGAGAGGATGAGCAGTCTCCTTGGCTTCCTCGTGCGATCATAGAGTCTTCCTCCCCAGAGAGATGTATAGATCGGCAGTACAACAATCATCGCGGCGACTATGCCCGCGATTGCCGCGGTTTCTCCTAGGCTCGCTTGGAGGTAGTAGGCCATGAAACTTGAGATCAGGACACTGCCGAGGTTCGAACCTTGGGATCCGAGTCCCAACACAACTAGGTTCCTATCGCGCAGAATTCTGGCGAGTTTACCAGCGGAAAACTTGAGCTTCAGATTTCCTTCATCTTTAGGGACAAAAGTAATCACTAACAGCGCCGTAATCACTCCGAGACCCCCGCTTAACACAAGAGTGGACCGCCAGCCTGTGACCGATGCGAGTAGAATCCATCCGAAGAGGCCAAAGAGACCGCCAACGTCGAACGCTGAATTGATGAGTCCGACACCCGTGCCTGATTTTCCTCCAAGAAACCTCGTCATTAGCACTACCGACGGCGCGAATACGAGTGCCATTCCGGCGCCCACGATGAAACGCAGAGTTGCAGCTTGAAGAATGGTTGATGCCAAAGAAGTACCTAGCACAGCAAAAGACGAGACAAGCATACCGAGTGTCACAGTTCTCTTTGGGCCCCATTTCGCCGCGAGTATTCCGCCCGGTACCTGCATTATTCCCACGCCCAGGTAGAAGCTTGAGGTCAAAGTTCCCAGCCCTGAAACGCCACTGTTGAGGTCGGCACTCATCAGGTAGAAGATCGCGCCAATGTTCAACCAGTTTATCGCATAGACGATTCGAGCGGCAACAAGAGCGATGACTGCCCTCTGTGTCGAAGGTCGAGTGGACAAGTGTTCAGAAACTAAACAGTCTACTGTTCTGTTGGAAGTTCGGAAGATAGCTCTGGGCTAGCTGCGCCTGCGGTTGCGCACAAGAATCTATCCTCACTTCGATACGGTTCCTGGCGAGCGTAGTGAAACCGTTGAGTCTCAGGGAATTATTGTCATACGCGTCTTCTCTTCCACTTTTGTGCCAATGTAACGATCGCTCCACTTCTGACTCATCTCACCATGCGTCCCCAATCCGACCGCCACATCTATGAGGAGTAGGACCCAGGAGATCTTGCTGATGTTCCGAACGAGACTATTGCGCAAGTCCATTGAATTTCCATCGACCCTCTGTACCCGTAGACCCATGATTTCCTTGCCCAAGGTCCTCCCGAAGAGTCCTTCAGTGAGGAAGAAATAGAGGAAAACGACCAAAGGTATCAGCCCGCCAAGCCAAGCGCCCCACCACGCGTTCCACCACGCAGGGAACACTCCAACGGTCGTAGATGGGAAGCTCAGAGCGATGAAGAATGGAACCGACACGACGATCGCGATAATTGCTAGTACAACCGTGACAATGATTGCGTCGATGACGAAAGCGATTAGTCTCCGCAACCAGTGGTTCTGGACGGTCTTGTCATCTCTCAATAGTTCGAAGCCTGTGGGAGATTGAACGCCCATGGTTCCTCGAACAGACGCGCCACATTTCGAACAGAACGCCGCGTCTTCGCGAAGCTCGCTCCCACACTTCCAGCAATAAACCAAGGAATGCTCACACGTTCGAGCCTCTGCCATGAGCTTAAACTTGACGGCCCGAAGCGAGGTGCATGTCCTCATGAAGGCGTCAATGGGCCCTCCATCCGGCCTCGGATAATGACGGATTGGAGTCTGTACTCGGGTGGTTTATGGCAGGGTTACTATCATTCTAAACCGTCAGGAGATGGCGGAGCGTGAATAATTCAGGGGACCAGCCAGCCTTGAGATTGGTAGTTGTATCGAACAGGCTCCCGTTCACAGCCAGCAGCAAGGACGGCAAGCTGGCTTTTCGCGCGAGCCCAGGCGGGCTTGTCTCAGGACTGACTGCGTATCTTGAATCGTCCCGACAAGGTGCCTCTAACCAGGATTATGTGTGGGTCGGCTGGCCCGGCATCGAGATCGATGAAGGTTCTCAGGAGAAACTGAGATCAAAGGCAGCCAAGCAACAAGCGTCGCCGGTCTTTCTAGACGCTAAAACGATGGACGGTTTCTACCACGGATTCTGCAATAGCACCATCTGGCCGCTGTTCCACTATTTTCCGACATATGCCAAGTTCGACGAGAACGACTGGGCACAATACGTCAAGGTAAACGAGGTCTTCAGAGACTCGCTACTGAAGGTAGTCCAGCCCAACGACACTATCTGGGTCCACGACTATCATCTCATGCTTCTACCGCAGCTGTTGAGAGAGAAGATGCCTGATCTGCCCATCGGATTCTTCCTCCACACACCCTTCCCCTCGTACGACGTGTTCCGCACGCTCCCGACAAGATGGCGCAGAGCCATACTGGAAGGCATTCTTGGAGCTGACCTGATCGGATTCCATACGATTGACTACACACAACACTTCCTAAGATGCATACTCCGCATCTTGGGAATTGAACACAATTTTGGCCAGGTGCTCATCGACGGGGAGAGAGCGGTGAAGGTTGACACGTTCCCGATGGGCATCTACTACGGGCAGATCCGTGATAATGTGAAGAGTGAAAATGTACAGCAGGAAGCCCAGGCCCTGCGCGACAGACTAGGCAACCTCAAGATAGTTCTGTCCCTTGACAGGCTTGACTATACAAAAGGGATCAAGCATCGTCTAGAAGCCTACGCGACCTTTCTCGAACGATATCCTCAATGGCTGCGCAAAGTAGTCCTCATGCTTTCAGTCGTCCCTTCAAGGCTAGGATCGGAGCATTACGAGCAGATGAAGGAGGAGATCGACAAACTCGTCGGCAGCATTAATGGAAGATTCGGCGCAATCGATTGGAACCCGATAGTCTATCGGTACCGGTTTCTGCCATATCACCAATTGTTAAGCCTCTTCGTCATGAGCGATGTTGCTCTAGTAACGCCTCTGAGAGACGGCATGAACTTGATCGCGAAAGAGTATGTCGCGTCTAGAGCGGATCAGAAAGGGGTCCTAATTCTAAGTGAGATGGCAGGAGCCTCGAGAGAACTAGGAGAGGCGCTCATCATTAATCCCAACGACGAGTCCGAAATCGTCGACGCACTCAAGACTGCTCTGGAAATGCCCGAAGAGGAACAGATACGACGCAATCAGATAATGCAGACTAGGCTAGGACGCTACGACGTTATCAGATGGGGCCAGGATTTTACTGGTAAGTTACGCTCGGTCAAAGATCAGCAGAAGAGGTTCAGCGCACGACTAATGGACAAGTCAACAAGAGAGAAGTTGGTCAAAGATTACACGAGCTCCGAGAAGAGGATCCTATTCCTAGACTATGACGGCACACTATCGCCGTTCAGAGAGCGCCCCGAGACCGCAGTCCCGGGTGCGATCCTTCTCGCCACTCTCAACTCACTTGCGGAAGACCCACGAAACAATCTAGTAATCGTAAGTGGTCGTCATAGAGATCTCTTACACAAATGGTTCGGACCCCTGAGCATAGGAATCGTCGCAGAGCATGGAGCATGGATCAGAGAGAAGGACAAGGATTGGCTCCCGGCGATCAAAGTGGAGAGCGACTGGAAAGAGAAGGTTCGGCCGATTCTTCGAAGCTATGAAGACCGTCTTCCCGGTTCTTTCGCTGAGGAGAAAGAATTCTCCCTAGTCTGGCACTATAGAGCCGCCGACCCGGAACTGGCCTCGGTACGTTCGAAAGAGCTTGCTGATGAGCTAGGATACTTTACTGAGAACACTGAGCTCCAAGTATTGCAAGACAGCAAGTCGATCGAAGTGAGAAACGTCGGGATCGATAAGGGAATGGCTGCGAAACTACTGCTTTCCGAGAAGACATTCGACTTTGTTCTGGCCGTGGGCGACGATCTTGCCGACGAAGAACTCTTCAAGGTTCTTCCCGAAAGGTCCTATTCGATCAAGGTGGGACTCGCAAAATCCTACGCCAAATTCAACCTGAAAAACCATCGCGACGTCGTTCAACTACTAACTGATCTTACAAAGACAGTCAAGTCATGAGGCCGACCTGCTTAATCATCGGCCACTGATCTTGTTCGATATCGCCTTGGCATATCGGATCAGTCCACTCTTCCGCCGCGCTTCTTCAAGATGCACACTCGCGGTAATCAATCCCATATGAGTGTAGGCCTGAGGAAAATTCCCCAACGCTTCGCCAGTCTTTGGATCAATCTCTTCAGAGTACAGTCCCAGATGATTACTACGCTTGGTCAGCTGGTTCAAGAGTCCCTCCGCCTCCCGAAGTTTTCCCAGTCTCGTTAGACAGTCGACCATCCAGAAGCTGCAGACTGTGAAAGTGCCCTCTTTTCCGAGCTGGCCATCGTCCACCTTGTACCTGTAAATCAGATCGTCTTCAGACAATTCTTCCCGAATCCGCTGGATGGTGGATGTCATCTTCGAGTCCCTTGCAGGTAGGAACCCGACGAGGGGCATGAGAAGATTCGCAGCGTCCAAGTCCTCTCCCCCAAAAACCATCGTGAAGGCCTTCTTCTTCTCAGACCATCCATCGGAGAGAATCTGGCTCTTGATCCTTTTCCTAACTGGCTCCCATCTCTGCCAGTCCTCGTCGTACCCGAGTTCCCGGGCCATCTTGATAGCCCGATCGAGGGCAACATAGCACCACATTGTCGACTCTACAAACGTCCTTGGCTGCCGGATCTCCCATATCCCACTGTCAGGACTCTGCCACTCTTTCATCGCCTGGTCGGCTGAGTACCTCACGAGGTTTTCGTAGACCTGCCCAGTCGTCCATCCCAGGGTGTGGAGGAAGTAGATGTAATCGGCTAGGATTCCATAGACGTCCAGTTGCAACTGCTTTGAGGCTGCATTGCCCACTCGGACAGGGCTTGAACGCCGATATCCTTCAAGATGGTCGAGAGTGGTTTCAGGTATCTCCCTCTCGCCGCCAATGCCCATCATTATCTGCAATTTCTCCTTTGAATGCCTGCGAAGATTGATGAGCCATCTTGCATAGTCCAATGCTTCCCTGCTTGCTCCAGCCTCGCTCAACGCAAGAACCGAGAGAGCATTGTCCCTAATCCAAGAATATCGATAGTCCCAGTTTCTCAACGTGCCAACACTCTCGGGAAGAGAAGTCGTGACTGCCGCTACCATAGCTCCTGTTGGAGCATATTGCAGCAGCTTTAGAACGAGGCAGGATCTTACAACATTGGCCCGGAAGGGACCTTGATACTTCACATGCCCGACCCAGCGTTTCCAATACGACAGAGTTCTGGAAAGCTTCCTACCAGTCTCGTACCGCGACGCCGGGATTAGTGGGCTTCTTCCCCACTTGAGAACGAAGACAGCTCTTTGATCCTTCGATAATCTGAATTCGCTGGTCAGGGTATCCTTGTCCGCAACATGGAGCTTCACGGATGATGCGAGATTGACCTGATGTCCCTGATTCTTCGCCGTGCATCCTTCTCCGGTCTCCAGGAGTGTCGTCTTTCCTCGGGCATAGTCCAATCGCGGCTGGAAAGTTATTCGAAGCGCTAGTTCGCCCTCGACGCAGTCTACAATTCTGTGAATCTCCTGGATTCCTTTGAGTTCTCCCTTCTCCATGAAGCAGGGCATGAAGTCCATCAGCTTGATCATTCCCTGCTTGGACTCGAAAATTGTCGAGAGCACGTTCGTGTCGCCCTCGTAGCTCTGCTTAGTCGTGAAACCGTCGATGGGCGACAACTGGAACCTTCCACCCTTCCGCGCATCAAGTAGAGCCGCAAACACGCTAGGCGAGTCGAACCGTGGGGCGCAGTACCAGTCGATTGAGCCGTCAAGTCCCACAAGGGCAGCAGTGTGCATGTCTCCAATGACTCCGTAATCGCTGATTGGTTTGTAATCCACTGCCGAATCTGGTCCTTCAGACATGAGTTGTTGACTGCCGAGGGTTCCAGCGTGGGAGAATCGAGTCTCAAAAGTGCTTCGAGACTCATCCCACAGTGGACGAGGCTTTACTCAGCTCTTTGTTGGGCATTTGGGCTAATGGTTGGGCCTGGCGTTTGCTGACTCCCACGGGGCCCTTCAGCCAATCGTCGGAAACACTCTGCGGGACGCTTTCTGCTAATTCTTTTAGTTCTTGTCCGGTGATCTGCATGATTCGCCAGCCTTCTCGGAACTTGGAGCCTAGATGTCGATACACGTCTATCGCTGGTTTATTCCAGTCAAGCACTTCCCATCGCACACCGTAGCAATGCTCGGCAATAGCTGTCTGAGCAAGATGTCCCACAAGGGCCCTGCCGATTCCTTTGCCCCGAAACTGGGGTCGGACAAACAGATCCTCGATGAAGATTCCGGTTCGTCCTTGCCAGGTCGAGTAGTTGTAGAAGAAAAAGGCCATTCCAGCAGGTTCTCCATTCCATTCTGCCATGATTACTCGAAACTTCGGGTTGGATCCGAACCCGTCGCGATGCAAGTCTTTCTCGGTGCAGGAGACCGCATTCGGCGCGCGCTCGTAATCGGCCAACTCTCGAATGAACGATAGTATTTGCGGAATATCCTGGGCGGATGCTTTGCGAAGCTTCAGCATAGCAAATGTTCTTCCGAGCATCACAATTATGTAAGATTGATCGATTACCAGGACGACCTTTCAATCGAAGGTTCAGTCTTGAACTCGGCTATCAGATCTTTTCATCGTCAGGCTCGTGAGTAAACAAAAACCAGCCAGAACCTTGAAGTCTGTTTTCGAAGGTGGCTGAATCCCGACTCTCGCAGAGTCTTGTCAATAGTGCCAAGTGGGTGTAAGTAGAACAGCACCCCTCCTCTCCTCCTCTGGAAGTAATTCACGATTCTCAAGACGAGACGAAAGGGGATTTTGGTGATGCCTTCATCCCGTGGAACTGTGAAGCCAACCATGAGCCTGGTTGCTTCTACGGCGTTCTTCAACAAGGGTCTCCATTCAGAATAGCAACACAGTACCTTGTCCATGACAACAATATCGGATCTCGGCAACTCGCTGGTTGCCGCGTTTCCGAGCTGAAACTTGGCCTGGCTCTCAAACCCGTGGGACTGTGCCAGTTCCGCGGCAGCGCTGATCATCTTCGGAGAAAGGTCAAACCCGACAGTGTTACTCGCCCCTTCCTTCAGTAGCTCGAACGACAAGCCACCCGCACCACAGCCCAGGTCAAGAACAGACCGATTCAGCACTTCGTTATCGAGAATGAATCTCAAGAGTAACTTGCTGCTCCGCGATAATCCCTTCTTCTTGTAACGTTCGCAGAACTCGCATGCGTCGCCATCAAATTCCTGGGCGATCTTGTCTATCTCGACCGAGATTGGCACCACATGAATCACTTCCCAACCAATTCATACTCTCTTCTCTAAGTTTTCCTAGACCCACCCAGGGCCCGAGGGTCGAGTCGCTCCGGTATCTTACGTCGAGGGATTTAGAAAAAGAGAACTGGAGGCTGGTGTTTTGCCTAGCCCTACGAGGTCTGGTAAGCTACGGCAACTTGGGGTAGCGGCGAGCTGTCGGATTGGGTTGTCAAGGTGTCGTCGGTGTAGATTATCGCCGCTAAGCCGTTAGTCGGGTCTATGGCGTCTTGGAAGAGGTCTAGAAGATTGCGCGTTCCTCGCTGGCAGCCGATCCCGTTCGTGCATATGACTCCTACATGGTTGGGATGGCTGGTCACTAGTGTCTGTGCGAACTGTGCTCCTCCATCAGTGCTTCGGGCCATGTACACGTTCCAGACCGCTCTGGGATCATCCTTGCTGGAAGCGCTGGTTCCATAGTAAACGTAATCGACCGTGGTGCCGCGCGCAGCTATCCATGGAAAGACTGCTGTTACTGCGGGGGCTACATTGACAACTATTGGACTCGTCCAGCTCCGGCCTTGATCGGTTGACTTAGAGAGGAAGGCGTTGTGGGCATCAGACCATCCTGCGTAAAGGTTCCCGCTCAATGGGTCTGCTGCGAGGTCAGGGAAGACATTGTTCAATGCAACGTTCGTAGTTCCTGAGAAGACCAGTGTCGGAGTCCAAGTCTGACCCTTGTCGGTGCTCTTTGAAACGTAGATGTTGTTGAAGTTGGCAGTCTTCGCCTTCTGCAATCCTCCAACTCCGGAGGCGTAGACATCATACACGTTGTGGGTTACTGGGTCTGCAATGATCTTCCCTTGGTCGTTGTCGAAGGTCGAGTTGCCTGTCGCTCCGGCTTGGCCGACGATCGGGTCGCCTACGCGATGGAAGGTGATGCCGTCGTCGTCGGATCGTTGAACATGAATCGTTGTACTGGAGCCGGAGTCGTGATAGGAGATGTAGACGTGGACTCCATCAGACGTGATCCAGGGGCGATCAGCCTGGGTGGTGTCAATGATCTGAGAGGTGCAGTGGGCAAAATTGTTGGACAAGTCTGCGTTCGGGCATGTGATGGCCGATACTCCAAGCTGTGTAATCTTGGTTTGTGGGTTGAAGAAGGCTAGCAGGGTCGTCGCATGCAGCGTGCCTGTTAAGCCAAGGTCTACGTCCGCGTCTTCTCCTCCTCCCACCCCGGGCGCGAGGGAGGTGTCGATCTGACCCTGGAATGCTGGGGTCTGCCCGAAGGACGCTTTCCAAGCGTTCGTGGCGAACTGGGTCCAGGAGAGTGAGACGAAGACGGTGGTGCCATCCGTTCCGATGGAGAGTTCGGGCTCACTGCCCCCGTCTGGTCGGATTAGTGGGATGTTGACGAAGCTGGGCGATGTGGATTTTCCGTGTACAGCGACTGGTACGGCGATTGTAATGATTAGGGCTATCGCGAGCATCATGGGAGATGTTTTCATACTATCCCGCTCGTTGCTTTCAGACCCAAGGCTGCCTCATATTGCTTTCGGAAAAGTGAATATTAGTAACCAGAAATCGCCTCAGCGCTAGGGAGATGTTGAAAAATGAACTATCGTAAGCTGGGGAGTTCTGGACTCAGACTGAGCGAACTCGCGCTGGGCGCCTGGGTTACCTATGGTGGGCAAGTCGGAGAGGAGGTTGCGGTCAAGTGTATGTCGGCTGCTCACGATGCTGGCGTGAACTTCTTCGATAATGCCGAGGCTTATGCTCATGGCAATGCTGAGACGGTAATGGGGAACGCGATCAAACGATTGGGCTGGCGCAGAGAGAGCATAGTCGTCTCCAGCAAAGTCTTCTGGGGTGGAGACGGACCCAACGACAAGGGATTGTCGAAGAAGCATGTCTTCGAAGCATGCCGAAACTCCCTGCGAAGACTACAACTAAACTATCTCGACTTGTTCTTCTGCCACCGCCCTGACCCGAACACTCCGATCGAGGAGACGGTTCGGGCAATGGATGATCTGATTCATCAAGGTTTGATACTCTACTGGGGAACATCAGAATGGAGTGCCGCCGATATTATGCGGGCTTATGGAATAGCCCGAGAGCTTGGTCTGACGCCTCCAACAATGGAACAGCCACAGTACAACATGCTGCATCGGGAACGGGTTGAGGTCCAGTATCTACCCTTGTATCGGGAGATTGGACTTGGAACCACCATCTGGAGCCCGCTAGCTTCGGGACTGTTGACTGGGAAATACAAGAATGGAATCCCTCCTGGCTCGCGAGCTACGCTGGAAGGGTATGGTTGGTTGCGTGAGAATCTGATAACAGCTGAGAATATTGCGAAGGTCAGTCAGCTGGAGCCGATCGCAAAAGACCTGGGTTGTAGTATGGCGCAGTTAAGCTTGGCCTGGTGCCTGAAAAACCCACACGTCAGCACTGTAATGACAGGAGCCAGCCGACCAGAACAAGTGGTCGAGAACATGAAAGCAATTGATGTGGTAGACAAGCTTGACTCTGGAATCATGGAACGAATTGACGACGTTCTTGGAAATAGACCAGACTCGGATGAATCCTGATTCAAGCTAGTAGTTGACTCAAGGTTGACTCTAGTCTCTCCTGAATTGGGAAGGAAATTCGAAGAACTAAGACGCGCGATGGTATCTAACAAAGCCGCTGACACTTCATCGACCAACAAGGCTGAAGTTCGACTAATCAAAGATCAGCGTTCGGAAGCGAAAGTCAGAACCTTCACCTTAGTCCAGGACGAGCCGGAGAGCGTGTGGGGAACAGGTAAAGGTCCAACACCCACCGACTATTTCATCGCCAGCGTCGGATTCTGCGAGAACGTCATATTCGCCAGAAACGCCAGCATAGCAAGCTTGACCATCGACTCCCTAGAAACAACCGTAACGGGAACATGGGACAGACGAGGCCTCTTCGACATAGACGGAGTCACACCCAGCTTCAAGACCATTACAGTCGAAACAAAGATCACGACCAAGGATCCTATCCAGAAAGTTGTCGAGGTCGCAAATCAGACTCACAGACGATGTCCAGTTCATGCAACCCTGAGCCGAGCAACTGAGATGATCTTCAGGCTGAACGTCAACTGCCAGAGTGTTCCGCTGTAGTCGAGCCGGGCGATTTGCTCCATGTCACGGAAGCCGACGTAAGAAATCTTCTCCCGTTCTCAAAGGCCGTTGAGCTGGCGAGACAAGCATATCTGAAACTTGCCAATGGGAAGGCGGTAAATCCTGAGCGTGTCTGGCTGACTGTTCCTGGCGGTGCTTCCATGTTCTTTATGCCAGCATATATCTTTGGGCAGAGAACGGTCTCTGTCAAGATTGCCCGCCTCAATGCCAGGAACTCGGCAGTCTCTCTACCTGCCGTGATGTCTGATATCCTCGTGTACGACTCTCAGAGCGGAGTCTTGCTTGCTGAGATCCCCGGTGAGAGTTTGACCGCGATTCGGACTGCTGCGAGCTCTGCGGTGGCGACAGATGTTCTGGCTCGGAGAGATGTGAAGTGCTTAGGCCTGTTGGGTGCTGGTCGTCAAGCCGAGGCCCATGTCCCTGCAATTCAACAGGTGAGGGACATATCACGAGTAGTCGTCTATTCAAGGGATAAGGCCAGGCGGGAAGCGTTTGCTCGAGAAATTTCGCGGGACTGCAATGTAGAAGCCTTGGCCGCCAATTCTCCTGAGGAAGTCGTGAAAAAGTCGGATCTGCTCGTTACAGCGACCACATCTCACACTCCTCTATTCAAGGGAGAACTAGTCAAGAACGGCTCACACCTAAACGCGATAGGAGCTGCAGAACCCAACGCGAGAGAGGTTGACACAACACTCGTCAAGAGGTCCATTCTAGTCGTAGATTCGCGAGAACAGGCTATCTCCACTTACGGAGACATTATCGTTCCAATCAGAGAGAAAGCAATTGAAGGCACCCACATTCGAGCCGAACTGGGAGAACTGCTCACCGAGAAGCGGTCAATTTCGTGTGGCCCTAACGATGTTACTCTGTTCAAGTCTGGAGGACTAGCAGTCCTCGACGCAATAGCTGCTGACCACATTCTGTCACAGATCTTAGGGAAAAATCTCTAACTCCAAGACAGTACTAGCCTTGATCTCGTTCTCAAAATCCCTTCTTTCTGTATGAATGGAAGACCAGCACGTCGTAGACGATCTTTGAGAAGCCTCCCGTTAGAATCGGCAGCGACGAAGCACCAACCATGAACATTACGGCAGTGAGAGGTCCACCCAATGTGCCGCTCAAGCTCCGGGACGTATTTGTCACAGCGTTCGCAGGGACTCTCTCCTTGTCCGTGAACAATTGCGCCATGAAGGCCTGTCTTGTCGGGACATCCATCTGCGAGATGCTCTGTCTGAGAAAGAGGAACGCGATAGCGGCCAAGAAGGAGCCTGCTAACGGGACCATTATGAGAAAAACATTGGACAATAAGTGGGTCGATACCATGGTTCTAAGATTCCCCAGTTTCTCAGCTAGAACCGGGGCCGCTAAAGTCGAGAAAGCTGTGACCACATTGACCGCGAGAAAGATTTCTCCGAGGCTCGATAGCGATACTTTGTAGACTTGGCTGAACCAGTATGACAGGACGAACTGGGAGACGAGGCTCCCGCCAAACGCGTCGATCGAGTAGAAGAATGATAGTTTTGTGATGTCCCGCCTTGCTTCGGGACGAACGTTGCCAAGACCCACTCTTTTTGGTCCGGTCTCCTGAGATTCAATATTTCCTAGTTTACGATAGACGACCAGTAGCAGGATCCCCACTAGTCCGTAGACGAGGTAGAGTAGTCGAGAGGCGAGGAGACTGTCTTGGAAATAATCGGGAGCCGACGCGGCGAACGCTCCGATTGATGATGCTCCGTAGCCTATGAAATTGTAAACCCCGAAAGCCCTGTTTCGCTTCTCTTCCGGCTCGAGGATGGGTAGCACGCCGGTCTCGATGGACTGGAAGGGTCCGGTCTCTGTTCCAGTTGTACTGATGTTGCCTAGAAAGAGTCCGAGCAGAATCAAGGGCAAGAATATTGTCGACGAGAGAAGGGCTCCGGATACGACGACTAGGAGGCTGAAGACCAGCAGAGACCTTTGGCGTCCGAGATGCTCCCCATACCATGTTAGTAGGATGTTGAAGAAGGCGTTGCCTGCCAGGATTGCTGTGAGTCCTATGCCGACATACAGAGCTGAGTATCCCAATCTGGCGAGATAGATTGGAGTGAGGATGCTCAGCAGGCTGGAAACGGAGGTTCTAGAAGCTTTGGAGATGAAGATGTAGGAGAGTCTCTGCATCTCACAGTGTTACTCGGGAAGATGTGGTCATGAGGTTTAGGTAGACCGCTTGAGCCTTGACTCACATTAGACGCTTCAACCTAGGGTTAAATCTCAAACCCGTATCGACTGTTCCCATGCGTTTCTCGACAAGGGCAATACATGCCGGCCAGGACCCTGATCCCGTAACCGGCAGCGTCACTGTTCCCGTCTATCTTACCAGCACCTATCAGCAACCTGGCCCAGGTAAGGAAGGAAAATACGTCTACAGCAGGACCGCCAATCCAACACGCACCGCCCTTGAGGAATGCCTAGCTAGCCTAGAGATGGGACGATACGGCTTGGCATTCAGTAGCGGCATGGCGGCTACAACTACAATTCTCTTGTCGTTGAAGAAGGGCGATCACGTCATTGCAGGGGATGACATCTATGGGGGGACCTATCGGTTATTCGAACAGGTTCTCCGCAACTACGGCCTACAATTCACATACCTCAACCCCGAAAGCCCAGACAATGTCGAAAAGGCGATCCGGAAAAACACCCAGCTTGTCTGGATTGAGACGCCGACCAATCCGCTCATGCGGATTGTAGACATTCGACAGATCAGCAAGATTAGCAAGAAGGCTCACGCCCTTCTTGTCGTAGACAACACCTTCATGAGCCCATATCTTCAGAACCCAATAGAGCATGGGGCAGACATCGTCGTTCATAGCACCACCAAGTACCTCGGCGGCCACAGCGACCTCATCGGCGGCGCCACAATCACAAAGAATGAAGATGTTCAAAGCCGTCTCAAGTATCTACAAAACGCTGTCGGGGCCATTCCGGGACCCCTAGACTGCTACCTAGTCCTCCGCGGCATCAAGACTCTAGCCGTCCGAATGGATCGTCACAACGAGAACACGAGAACCGTCAGCGAATTTCTAGCCAAACAACCCAAGGTGGAGAAGGTAAACTATCCGGGACTTCCTGATCATCCGCAACGAGGCATCATCAAGCGTCAGATGAGGGGCAATGGGGGAATGCTCAGCTTCCAATTGAAAGGCGGCTTCAACCAATGCAAGAAACTCCTCGAAAGCCTCCGGGTATTCACAGTGGCTGAGAGCTTGGGTGGTGTCGAGAGCCTCATTGAGCACCCGGCGAGCATGACCCACGCCAGCGTTCCAAGAGAGAGACGACTCAAGCTTGGAATCTCTGGCAACCTCATCCGTGTCAGTGTCGGGATAGAGGACGTAGAGGACTTGGTTCAAGACCTGAACCGCGGCTTCAAGGCGATCTAGGTTCATTTCGCGACTCTAAATTGGCAAGGTTTAAATCAGAACTTCCGATATCGTATATCCGATATCGCTTAAACCCAAGACGATCAGAGAGGAGGTGAAACGAGACGAGTCAACATCAATGGAGATATCCAGGACGCTTCATCTTCTGGGGAATCTTAGCACTCATAGCAGGAGTCACGACCGTCGCAGCCATTAGCTGGGTCTTCTTCCGACCAGTAGGCTACTATCCCTACGGCTTCGGGTTCTTCCCATTTGGGTTCTTTGGCTTCTTCTGGATATTCGCGGTCTTCTGGTTCATCAGATGGGCTTTCTGGCCTTGGCGAGGGTATGGTCCGCGCCGATACTGGCGATACGGCGACCAGGCCTACAACATCCTCAGGGAACGATATGCCAGGGGAGAGATCACAAAGGAGCAGTTCGACCAGATGACGCGAGACCTACAACAGCACAACCAAGGCTACCAAAACGTATAGGTGACGCGAACCGGTTTCGCGTCATCCCTCCTTAGTTTTTTCAGGGATATTTTTTTGTCCGTATTGAGGAGCTTTCGAAGAAACCCCAGAGCATCGCGGCTTAGAATGGCGACACACTGGTGAAGTTGAAGTCTCTTGCCAATATTCCTGGTTGTAGCATCGCGGTTCCAGTGAACGACGTGTTCCTTACGGGTTCCGTGAATCCATCGATATTCTTGAAGAGCTCCAAAAGACTCTGGTTGAACCTCAGATTCTTCACCGGTCTCTTGATCTCACCATTCTCGACAAGGAAGGTTCCGTCCCGAGTCATGCCTGTTAGGGTCTTGGTTCGCGGCTCGACTTCTCTAATGTACCAGAGCCTCGTCAACAATAATCCCTTGTCCAATTCGCCAACCAGCTCATCAGTAGTCTTTGTTCCTCCCTTTCCTTCAACGACCAGATTCGTTGGAGCCTCGCCTAGTGGATTGGGCAGAGGCAACTCATGTCCTGTCGGGTCGACACCGTCGTACCTGTGAGCAGATATCCGGCTGGACGCTAGTCCCTTCAGCAGTCCATCCTCTACCAGACTCAGTTTGCTCTTCGGATAGCCTTCCCCGTCAAATGCGGGACCTGTCTGTAGCGGATGGTACACGTCGTCGACGAGTGTCATATTGTCGCCGATTATCTTCTCACCCATACGACCGGACAGGTAGCTTCGTCCCTCGCGATACTGTCTCACTCCGAAATCAGGCGAAAACCCGGTGCTGGCTGAGACAATGAAGAAGAACAGCATTTCACTCCAGGCATTAGGGTCAATTACGACGTCAAATTTTCCCGGCGCGATCTCTGACTGAGCCTTGTTCAGTAGCGCTCGTTCCAATGCTGTCTCCGAAACCTGCTTGGGATTCAGTTCCGCGATGTCAGCGAAGGTGGATATGGCGAATCCTGTCTGGTTTCCATTATCAGCGTCCATTGTCAGTGAGAAATAGCCACCAGTTCCTTTGTAGTCTGCCTCCAGTCCAGCTGTGTTGAGCATGAAAACCTCGTCAACGCTTGTTCCTAGGATTCCTGATGCGAGCAGTTTGTTCTTCCGCGCAAGATCAATCGCATGTCCGACGTGGCTTGCTTTGGTCTCAGCGGATTCTTCGACTGTTCGTTCGTGATACCGATTTACAGTAGGATATTTCTGGCGTCCCAACATTGGTAGATAGTCTGGGTCCTCGGGCGCTGTCTTTAGCTGATCAACGGCCTTCTCTACCGCCTTCTGAATGAAGCTCTCATCGAGTCTTCCGGTAGTCGTTCGCGCTTGCTTCTTTCCAGACGCTAACCTGACAGAGAGCGTTCTGCTCTTCGTAAACTGCGACTGTCCGAGCTCGTTATTTCCAAAACGAAGGAACTCGCCCGTCGTAGATGTCAGGGTTGCTTCGATTTCTTGGGCTCCTTTGGCGAACTTGCGCACCAGGTCAAAGACTCGATGCCCTCGCTGTGCGAGGGAAGTTTGTCTCTGTGTGCTGCTCTGCGACATGGCTAGGACGCTCCAAATATCCGGATGTTTCTGAACCTTGAAGGCGCGGCCCCGTGACCCGTGCCCATAACTTGCTGTGGCTGACCTTTTCCACAGTTCGGGGTTCCCCAGAGGACCCAGCTCTTCTTGTTGCCGACCGCGTCGCAGGCGTTCCAGAACTCTGGAGTTATTCCCGAATAGCCAGGGCCCCGGACAATTTCGCCTAAGCTGCCGTTCTTTATCTGGTATCCTTTCTCACAGTTGAACTGGAAGTTGTATCTTTTCTGGTCGATGCTCCAGCCGTAGTTTGTATCCATGAGTATCCCATCCCGCGTATCTTCTATCAGCTCATCATGATCCCAGTCTCCTGGTTCCAAGCTCACGTTGGTCATGCGAATGATCGGGAGCTTGTAGGTGTCTGCCCTCATGCAACCGTTACTTCTAGTCTCTCCAACATGGGACGCTGTCCCGCGAGACATTAGGTAGCCGACGAATTTCCCGTTCTTCACGGCGTATTTTCTCTGAGCTTGCACGCCTTCATCATCATAAGCGAACGTACCGAGCCCGTGTCCGTGTGCTACTGTAGCATCCATTACGATGTTCACGTGTTCGCTTCCGTAATGCAATTTTCCAAGCTGATCAGGTGTCAAGAAGCTTCTACCCGCAAAATTAGCTTCGTACCCCAACACTCTGTCGAGCTCTATAGGGTGGCCGCAGGACTCGTGCACTTGTAGTCCGACTTGGTCTGCGCTGAGGATTACGTCCGACTTGCCTTCTGGACATCCTTCGGCCTGCGTCAGCGCTAGTGCCTCTTTTGTCAGCGTTGGAGCTTGACCCGGAAGGTCTAGCTCGTCGAGGAGTTCGTAACCGCCCAGCACGTACTGTTGTATGGATCTTCTCTGGATACCTGACGGCCCCTTTGCCGCTACAATCAATGACGCGCCTGTCTGTGTCACATCTTGGAAGATTTTGGAGCCTTCTGAATTCGCGAAGTATTTCTCGATCCTCGTCGAGAAAATCTGGCCTCTTCTCGCCACAATGCCCTCCTCTTTCATTCTCCCAGTCGCATCCTGGAGAAGCCCGTACTTCGTATCTGTCGACACTGCGAGGGGGTCCTTCTTCTTCGGCGAAACCCAATCGGCAACATGAACCGGTTCTTTGACGAAGGATGCGTTGGACCCGATCTTTGCGGCACCGCGAGCCAACGATAGTGCCTTACGCGTCGTGTCCCTGATATTTTCCCGGTTGACCTCGTCGGTATCTGCGAAGCCCCACCCCGAATCCTTGTAGAGGACCCTTATTCCGGCGCCTATGTCGTTCAGTTCTTCACTCGCTGGATTCTCGTTGATCACACTAACAACTTCGGTAATGGTGTTGACGAGTCTGAAATCTGCATACGTAGCGTTCTCTTGAGCAGCAGTCTCAAGGCAGACTTTTGACAGTTCTTCCCCAAGGCTCTTTGTAGAATTCACGTCGTCGATTTCGGCCCGGTTGGCTTTAGAGCTTTCCGGTAGGAGGGATCAACGGCGAGTTCTTTCCCTTACTGTCCAACCGAGTGACGATTAGCACGCACGCCGCCGCCACCCCGACCCCGGCCACCAGATCAGTGAGGTAGTGTTGGCCGAGATAAATGGTTGAGAAGAGCACTCCAACAGTTATTGGAATGCTGACCAGGCCGTAGGTCCTCTTCAATTTCACAGTGAAGTAGCTGAAGAGTACGACGTAGGCAGCGTGAAGACTGGGGAAGGCAGCGAGCTTGTCAGACTCGATCAGACTTCCAATCTTGGCTAGTTCCGAGAAGAGGCTGGACGCGCCTATCTGAGCACTCGTCGTTGCAAGAAGGTTAGAAGCGACACCATTGTACCAGGGCGGGGCTGAGGGAGCCAGGGCATTGAAGACGAGCGAGACGTAGGAGCATGCTACAAGAGAGTAGACGTATCGCTTGTACAGGACCTTGTTTGAGTACCAGAGCAGAATTGCTGAGCCAATCACGAGAGGAAAGTGCAGACCGTACAAGAGGCTCATAGCATCGGTAAGGTCAGGCGATAGGAACGCGGACTGAACAGCCTGAATGACAGCGTAAGAGACCCCTGAGCCAGTCGGATGAATGACAGGGGCTAGGGTAAGAGATCCGGTCACTCCTTGCAGAGCCTCATATGACATGAGGAGGACGATGAAGGGAGTCAACTCCTTGACAAACAGTGCGGTCCTTCCTAGGAGCAACGTTAGTGGTAGGAGAGCGAGGAAGACCAGACCAAGCGAGAATGAGAATAGCACTCCGTAGTAGGCGTACCAGAGGAGAAGCACCACTAGGTAGGCCACGGGCATCACAAGGAACGCGTTCTTTCTAAGTTTCACGAATAGGGGTCTAGCATCGTTGAACAGGGCGGGTCCCGTGACTCCAAGAATTTTCGATAACATAAGCAAATTCCTAGGAGAACCGATATCGTCGATCCAATACTTCTCGGTGCCGAGGTGAGTTGATATGAGTGGGAAATGCCCGAGATGTGGATCAGACGATGCCCGGCCGTGGTTCGGAGGAACCACTGCAGGCAGAAGTCGGACGTGGTATCACTGCGAACACTGCGGATACTTTGGTCCAACTTCTCCGATGCGGGTCGTACTCGAACAAGGGACTACGGATTCTAGAAATCTTTCTAGCCGATCACGAACTCGTTACCATCGCGTCTTCTTGATTCCCAGACGATATGCGCCGTAATTTGTAGCCAAGTGTACTGGAGGGGTCGCAACGACAACTAGTAGGATTGAAACGAGTCCGACTTGGAAGAAGGGATATCCGAGCAGAACGCTACCGAGAATGAAGTCGAGCTGATCTAGTGCTGGAAATGCCCTGCCAGGTTCCACCTTGAGCCTACGTTTCACGAAAGCACCTAAGAGATCTCCCAGAACTGCTCCAAGCGCAATCATGAACCCCGCAAATGTGAGCCGGGAGTCAACGAAGGATTCTGCCAATCCAACAAGCGTTCCCGCTACAATTCCTGCTATCACTCCTCGAACTGTCTTGTGAGATCCAAAAATCGGTTGACCATCCGCAAGCGTCCTGCCACCATCAAGAGCAGCGCCTCCCCCTAAGACTAAGGGCCCAGCGTTGGCGAAGTAGGCGGGACCGATGAAGAGCAAAGCGGAAGTAATGAGTCCCGTCATCTTCCCGGACGGCCGTAGCAAACTGCTATGGTTAATAATTCAAGCCTTAGACGTCTTCGATACCATCTTCGCCGATCCTGAATAGGGAATGGGATGCCGAAACTTCGACTCCGTTCTTCTTCTCCAGGATGCAGTCTCTCACGTCTGTCTTCGGGGTTGGTCTCAGTCTTAGAATTAGAT
>Ga0209237_1000523_pt1 | contig 22020 bp, 24 predicted proteins | sample GraSoi013_1_40cm_2_FD_185820 | JGI IMG/M metagenome (GOLD analysis project Ga0209237, IMG submission 185820) | Grasslands soil microbial communities from the Angelo Coastal Reserve, California, USA - Sample 10_02_2013_1_40cm (SPAdes) (version 2) | ecosystem: Environmental > Terrestrial > Soil >... | reverse complement strand
TGTTGTCTCTTGAATTTGGTTACTATGAATCGTCCCAAGGCCGCGGCGCATATGGAAGGGTCCTGGCAGCCGCCGATTGGAATGTGGAAGAATAGTAGGAAGCTGTGTTTTCCAAGGCGGGCCATTAAAGTAGTCAGCAGACAGTTTCCCTGTCCCGGGGGCTCTTTGGAGACCTCGAATAGCAATTGGAGAACGGGGTTTCTGGCGAGGGTGCTTTTCACGTGCAGCCTTAAGATCCGGAGATCCGGGACATGGTCTTCTCCGATGGGTCTTACGATTAACATCTTCCCGGAAGAGTGCATCTAGCCTATCGCCACTAAGTAGTAGCCTAGTGGTATTAACTCGACTTAAGCTTGGACTCCTTGGGGGCTGAAACGGTGGGCCACACTCCGGTCTTGCCGAGTCTGCGGGAGAGAGTCTTGAATGCTTTCGTCAAAATGACGAGGGGAGAAAACGTGAAGTCAAACCTGTTGTAAGGACCACATAACAGCTGTTCAAACCCTTTGAGGGTTGCCCAAACGCCAACCGGAGTCGATATCCTGGGAAACGATCCGGACCTCTATCCATTAGGTGCTTTGACGTCAGGCTTCCGAACCGGGGTCCGAGCCGATTTCAGAACCTGCTCGGAGATCTTGAATCTAACGAGTGGTCGTCTTCGCCGGTTTCGGCCATTCCTCTTTCCGATGTTCTGAGTCTTCCTCTCTCTCCGCTATCTCCTCCGAAACATGCTCCTCCGACTCGTCCTCAGTCTCCTCCTCCAGCCCTTCATTCTCATCCTCCTCATCACCCGGCCTCCCGTTCGTCTCGTTATCCTCCAAACTCACTTTTTGGTTCCCAGCGCCCCTTTCTCATCCGGACATTGTGTCAGCAGGTTCAGTGTCCTCTGAGCTTTTCGTTCCTCTCTGCCACTCGTTCGCCCTCTCAACCAGTCTAGCGAGGAAAGCCCGATCCTCCCTTGACAATGGCAGGTCCCGCTCCAGCTTCCCCTTGATCGAGTAGAGCTTAGTTTCTTCCTCTCCGAGTCGAATCTTCGAATCTTCTATGATCTTGATCAACATGTGAGGTCCCGATATTCCCTTGTTCCTCTGCATCCTCAGCCTTCCCTCCAAATTCCGATGATAATTTTCAACCGAGATTCCCTGTCAGCCATCGCGTCAGTCGTGTCAGTCGTTAGGAGGGCGACCGCTATGTTTGTTTCTTTCGAATCGTCTCCCTCGCCGGGCCCGCCTGCTCTAAGCACTACGCGCTGGCTGCCTACGCTTCCCAGAATCCTCCTTTCCCAACTCTTACGACCTTCTCACCGTTGACGTTCTCTCTAGCATCTCGTGCAACAGCAACTTCTTGGGACCATAACCGAAATTCTTCAACCACAACTTCACAATCCTCGTACACTCTAGACAGCACTTTCTCTTAGCTGGATCAGCTCTCTCACCCATACTTCCCTAGTAGCTTTCCAGCTCTTCACATCTGCTTTTTCGGCTGCCTACTCTTCTTGTGGTAGGTGGCGCTGTAGCCGAGTCGGTTCTGATCTGAAAGCTTTGGTCTAGTGGGGGGCGGGGCGATGCCTTCACAATGTTATTCTTCTGGTCTTTCTTCCAGACGTGCGCTCAAGCTTGGGAAGTTTTACTTCGAGAATGCCTTCAGCCATTTTTGCTGATACTTTTTCTGTGTCTATGCTTTCGGCGAAGCCTATGTTTCGGCGGAATGTGGAGAAAGCTCTTTCCCTGTGCAAGTAGGTTTTTCCTTTCTCCTCCGTCTCCACGTTGGATTCAGCAGCCAGTGACAGCTCGTTCGTGCCAACTTGAATGTTCAGAGTTTCCTTCTTCAACCCTGGAAGCTCTGCTTTCACGACATATTCGTTGTCAGAGTCGATAACATCAACGTAAGGTATTCGCGTCGGGAGTTCATATTCACTAGGCCACTCGAATCCCCTGAAGGGGTCCCAGGGAATTAGGGTCATTGCCTCTAACAACTTGTCGACTGGATGAGCAAGACTCGATAGAGGCTGTTTTACGGCAAGCGCCGGTTTTTCTTTTATCGCAACCGCGGGCTTATTTGGCTTGGTTAAGGGCTATTGTCCCCTCTTTCTTTTTGGACATGAGGCTAGACATTCATGATCTTGCATTCAGGACTTATATCGTTTCTTGAGTGTCTATTCCTGTCGCGTCCTGTGGAATTTCCTCAGAGACATCAAAAACCGTTCTCGCCGAAGAAAGTCCACGTAGGGATTTGAACTTGGATCTGCTCCTACGCCACCTATTACCAATATCGGGATAGGGCCCATAGTGGCCATCGTGAACAATCAGGCAATTAGGAAATACGGGGTAAAGTCGTTGATAAGCCGCGTTACTTGTCGGATTCCGGTCGGTAGTCAGCGGTCCGGGGAATCGGTTTCAGAGTGAGCTTGAGCTGATGGGCTTCTCTCAGAAAAGTGGGGATTCGATCATGAAGGAGTGCCGGGCTAGCTGTGGACCAGGCGTAATTGGGGAAATTCATATTGGTTAGCATTGTTGTCATTCCTATTTTTGTTACTACCACGTAATAGGCGTTACTGGCTTATAAGGACTGTTATTCTCGACCAAGCCAAATGCTACATCAGAAGAGTGGAGCTTAGGCCGGGCTTGTCAGTCCACACGAGTGAGGTCAGCGTCCCGGAACCAGCGCGCAAATCCTGACCAGGAACCCTCCGTAGACCAACCACACACAATTCGTAACTTTTCTTTTTGCGTGACTATTTTTTTCTCGCTAGCTAAAATGCGACCCCCCCTCGGTGGTCTTTTTTCCCGCGCTGCACCCATCGTGGCCTGGAAATCGCCTGAGCACGAAATCGCCCATTTTCAGCCCTGGTCTCGAATCTGGGTGTCCTTCCATAGAATGCCTAGTAAAACGTTCGTGATGACCCCTAGGACCGCCCTACCATCCAAGCCTGATCCATGCCCCGAATCGCAGGATTCGCCCAGAAACACTTCCGGACAGAAAATTTTCTCCGGGGAGGGGGGGTCTTAGCGATCGCGTCTCGCGACGCAAGAGCGATCAGTTCGGAGTGGACGCTGAACACAAACAGGTACGGGAACTAGTGTCTCGCGTCTTAATTTGACGCGAAGGCGCGAAGCCTGTCCTCGAATATCGTCCGGGCCGGAAAGCCCATTGAGGACGCGTACGTGTTGAAATCCAGCAACTTCTTCCCATTCCTCACAGCCCTATTCTGTATCTCCCGAATGCTCTCGCCTACTATGGCATATGTGGACGCGTATCCTGGACCGTTTCCTTGGTGCGCTGGGAACAGTTGGTGGTAGACCATGCTCTTTGACAAGCCCGTCTTCTTACTCGCCCACGATATGAAATCCACAAGACCCTGTTTTCCAGAGTTAATCCTCGCGTCGCCTATGACCCGCAAGAACCGTACGATACGCCACATCCACGTATAGAACTCGTACTCCTCCGCAATAGCGTCAAATCCACCATGTTTCTCGTAGAAGTTGACGAAGGCCTTCTCGTCCGAACTCAAGCCCTTCCTCGTTTTCATCTTCTCCATCACATCCTGGAACTCAATCTCCCGCTGGAAGGAAATACCTTCTGAGATTGCTCCTCCGAGCGGAGACCATAGCATATCCACCAAAGACGGCTTCGCCCCATACGCGAAAGACGAGTTGGACGCGTGAACGCAATGCCCATACTCCTCATGCACCAAGAGATTGAGCAGCTCGCCCGGCGCAGTGCTCGGATCCCGACGCGGGTCCGTCGTACAGATGAACAACTGTTGTGGCTTATTCGTCAGAGTATCATAGAAGAACGCTCCACCACTCGGAAATATCGCCGTCAGATACGAAGGCGTCTCAATCACCTTCGCATCATAGTGTGGATTCACCTTCACAATACTCCTGTTCGCAACTTTTACCACAATTTTTCGAAGTTGTGTGAGATATTGAATGACCTCGTTGACCTTGACCGCTCTCTTCGCCTTTATCGCCTGGGAAACTTTCTCCGCATTCGCAGAAACACCATACTTCTTCGCCAGCCTCGCCGTCATCCTCTGGAACTTCGGCAACTCTCGATCCAGATACTTGAGACCCTTCTCCTCTAGCTCACCAGGTGTCTCCGGATAATCCCAAAGACGTTGCAGGGCTTGCGCGTAGATTTCTTTCCGGCCTAGATCCGCGCCCTCTCTCTTGATTATCCTGTAGACTTCATCAAAACCCTGGTTCTTGAAACCCTTAACCCGAAAGATCGAAGCATACTTCCTTGTCACCTGAGAAAGATCATCCAGGCCCTCCTTCAGCTGTTTATCCTGAGTCTCCTTCTTGATAGTCCTGATAATCTCCTGTAGACCATCGCAGCGTATCAGCGCGAGCAAGCGAAGCCCAGTCGGCCAGTCCTTACCCGCCGCGTCGGCGGTGGCCACTTCTATGGCCTTGATCCCGTTCCTAGTCAGCGATTTCATGTGGCTGTCGATAATGCCTTCCTTGATCATGTAGCCAAAGAACGCGTTCAACACCGACTCCGCAACCTGGTGCGGCTCATTCAATGCAACCCAGGCAGACCCTGAATCTAGAACTTTCAGCTGAGACTTGTTCTCAACCTTCAACCGCAATTCTTCAACGCGCCTAGAAAGTCGATCGAGGTTCTTCCTGGAAGGGATGAAAATCTTGCCGGCATACTCCTTGAGCCCGTTTATGTAGGCTCCAGACGGATCCGCTTCCTTGAACAGCTCAAAGATCTCCGATTCGACAGCTGACGCAGGTTTCGGGACAGCCAATTCTCTTCCATCAATCCCCGTGTTTACTATTCTCGACCAAGCGCTAGACTACTTAATTTTACGCTAAAACGGGTAACCCATCCCAAACCACGCGAGAATCCACGCGGGATCGCAATTCTTCTCAATTCAATCTGAATCGTCGGAGTCGAGGCGCGCTTGCTGGGTTAGTATGTTCAGCATGGGTCATTGGGTCTTGAAGGGATTTGCCTTCGAGGAGGGGCTCGAAAAACCTGACGAAACCTGGATCAAGAAATCCCTGCTGCTTTGCGAGCTTGAAGACTAATTGGAATCGTGGTAGAGTCGCGTATATCCCCATCTGGCTTCCAGTCCAAACGCGCCAGTGCTCGTCTCTTACTATGCCGGAACGGCGTAGAACGAAAATATCCTCGAATGTGTCAATCACGTCTCTCCAGAACGCATAGACGTCACCGCCCCCAACTGAGTCAACGACTTCCTTTACTTCTGGACGCGATTTTTGGAGCTCGTCATCGATTCCAGGGACCTTGAAGAACCTAGAGCGTATCTGTTGCAGTCTCACCGAGATCTCTCGATTGCTCTCAAGCAGAGTTGCCCGAGTAGCCTCCTCGGCCTGCCGTCGAGCAGCCACAACCTGACTTCGCGAGTAAATTAGCGAGGCTACGCCAGAGGCGACTCCCAAGAGTCCCAGAACAATCCCATAATCGACCATGACACGAGAGAAAAAGAGTCAGCAGATTATAGCTTTCTGGACGAAGAAAATGATGTCGGCGAAGGGCGACTATCCTGCTAGGAGTCCTGCGTTACTCGTGACTCTTCCGAGTTTTGGTTCCGGTCTGTTTCTCAATGCTGCGGAGATTGATTTCCCTTACAAATGCTTCTGAGATGATATCGAGGGAGTCAATCTTCTCCTGCATTAGAACATCGCTAATCTTCAGCGGATGGTCAGGGAGAAGAAGATTGTCGGTTGAAGCAACAAAGTGCTCCCAGTTAATTCCCACGTCAAGAATTGTATCCGCGAGTTCTTCATCTGTTACATTGACAGTTTTCGCGGTGTTGACGAAGTTCTGAAACTCGTCGTCAGGAACTTGTAGGTCCGTTACTGTCCGAATCGGCCTGGGAGTCGTTCCCCCAAGCTCATGTCCGAGAACATGCGCTAGAAACGTGAAGTTCTCGATCTCCGTAAAGTGCTTCATCCGGATTTCTAGAGGAGTATCTCCTGTAGGATTAGAATCGGGAAAGTCCGAGATCTGAGGAGCACCTGTTTGTGGATCGTCAAATCGGAAGACCCTTGAAAGTTTCAACGGGTTTGTTCGAGTAGCGCTCTTCCCGGAAGATTCTTGCTCGTCCCACGATTCTCTGCTCTTAGTGTCTGAGGCCATTTCTTAACACAGCCTTCCAGTTACGGTTCGGGATTCATCTCTGATCTGTAACCGACGACACAACTCGAACGTAATCATCTCTGCATCACTATCGCACGAAATCCCCCCCAGCCTATACTCTACCGGTCACGTCTCGTTTTTTCGACCTCCGTCTTGTCTACGGCTGAGTGCGTTTATCCGCCGGGCTTGCACTCAACCTTGACTCGATACTCCGAGACACTATCGTTGAGAACTGTGAAGGGGCAGCCATCGAGAGTGCAACCTGTTGTCGAGGGAGTACATGCGAAATAGTTGTAGACCGCCGTCCTGTTGTCGAAGCTCAGCCAGTACACCTGTTCAGTTGTTACGACTCCGTTATTGTATGAGGCGTGAAGTTGGGTATGGTTGCCGTTCCTAGTTAGGGTGTATTCGGCCCAATACACGGCATAGCCCCCATGTTGCTGGGTAAGACTCTGGTACCATGCAAGCGCAACGACGCCGACAATGCAGATCACGAATATTGATAGGTACTTACTTTTCACGGCTTCTTCGGCCTCTATCCAGATAGCCTGACAACCCTTACCCGGTCATTCTCGACCGGCTACGTCTCTTCAACACACTGAGATTCAAACCGGCCTGGAAAGACTCGTTCGTCCATCAGCGTCGTTCTCACCCAGTCCCCCGGTTTCGTTGCCAGAAACAGTATTGCCCTTGGCAACTATGCGCTCGGTCTTCTCAATTACTTTCTTGACTATGGCGAGATATGTCAAGGCCTCATGGATTCCGGTTGCTGCGAATCCGACACCTTGAGCGATCTCCTTATTCGAGAATTTCTTTGACATGCGGCTGAGGTCTTTCTCCACACCCTCCAAGTACCGTTTGAACTCCTTGATGGCAACCAGAGTTTTTTCTCCTCTCTCACGCTGGTTTTGTCCAGATTCCTTTCCCAATCCGATTGCCTTACCAGACGCGTTGACAGAACAACGATAATAGCATAGCCCAACTTAGCGGCGAGAAAGGTGGGAACACGAACTCTGAGAGTCTAACGTTCTGCAGAACGGATAAATGCAGCGTCCAAGCAACTCTCGCTTGACGCGCTTAGTAGTTGATCCTCTATGGCTTCTTGGTTGTTTTAGCCCAATCCGTGGTCGCGGAGGGCTTACGTGTCTCATGAATGGTGAAGGGGTTGCCGTCAGGGTCGAGCATGTCGGCTGCAAAGCCCCAGCCCTCTTCGCGAGGCTGCTCGTCCTTGAACCTCACACCCTTCCCCTTCAAGTCAGCAAAGATCTTGCGGCAGTCATCAACCTCAAGCACCCAACGCGTGCCGATGCCCGGCATCTCATGACTAGCAGGCAACCTCGGGTCCGAACTGGCGCCCGCCTGCCAAAGGACCATTTCGATGGGCTGTCCCTTCGGGCCAACCGTTAGCCAGCGCGGCTGGCCAGGATTCTGATAATCGGTCTTCTTCTCGAAACCCATTTTCTTGGTGTAGAATTCAAGCGCTGCGTTCTGGTCCTTGACGACAATCGTCACGTGAGTGAGCAGCATTCTCGATCGCTCATCACTCTGAACGGCGCGTAATATAACGACTCCTGCTTAGCGACGCCTGGACACGACGACGAGAAAAGATGACAGTGCCCAGAACTCTTAAGAAATGGACATGATACACGCCAAGGTAACTTGACCGAGAAGAAATTCAAGTGCAGATTGTGCGGCAAGACCTTCAACTCTGCGTCCCAGCGGGACGAACACAACCGACAAGTGCACCCGAAGGCTTACCGATTATCGCATCTATTTTCGGGTGAGAAGAAAGAAGACAAGCCGAAAGCAGAATAAGCTCTCGGCATCTTAAATAAGAATAGAAACCAACGAACCATGCGACCACCTGTTGGCCCGGAGAAAGTCTCGCAAGGTCGCACCAAGAACAAGGGTAAGATCAAATAGCGAGTCTCAGGGCAACCGCGAGAATTCGCCTTCCAAGGAATCTATCAAGGCCGCTGAGGACCTCGCACTTGCTGCTTTCGCCTCGGGACTGAAACTGGCGGCAGCCTTTGGAACTGTGGCGGCAAAAACCACCAGTCTAGCCCTTGCATCTATCGCGACGGGAGCGGACAAGTTCTCCGAGCTAGTCAAGCAAGAGGCATTGAAATCTCAGAAGGCCAATGCCCACAAAACCGCTCGAAAGCCCCGTCCGAGAGGCAATAAGAGAAGCTGAGTCGGGAGCGACTATAATCCGCCTCCCGTTCAATTATCTGGGAATTTTTTTCATGATTGGACTAGTTGCAACCTATACTTCTACGGTTGAAAGTACATACGGCCTCACGACCGGCGGAACAGTCACCTGGGCCGACGGCTACCCACTCGCCTGGCTAACATCAACGGGAACTCTCTGCAGCCAACATCCCGTCCAGCCAACAGAATCCTACCCCGTTCTGAATGCACCATGCTTCAAATCCTGTTGTGCCACAGGCTACAATTATTTTTATTTCGCGCTCGACGTACTGTTCTACACTGCAATCATAACAATGGCTTATGTGATACTTCTCGGCGCTCAAGAACTAATCCGAGGGACAGGCAAACCTCAGCCCGCACCTTCAGAAAGACCGGCCCAACAACAGTAATTGATCTAGATACCCCGTCGTCGATTTTGTGAAGCACGAACCTGAAAGCAGTGAACACCTTTCAGGATCCTGGAAAGTATTCGGTCAGTCGCGACCTCTTCAGGGCGACGATGACTGGCGCTGCCAATAGGGCTGCCGCGATGGCTGTTGCGGTCCTCTCGACGGGATAGACCCAGAATACGAAGGTCCAGAAAGCCTGCCATGTAGAGTATCTGCCTGGGACCCGGTTGAAGTTTAGGCCTACGACCGCTTGTGTGAGTATTCCTCCCATAAGATGTTGGGCCAAAGTTGCGATTAGGGATAGGACAAACAAGGATCCGAGGTTTCTGCCGAGATCGACTAATCGTGGGTTGGTTACTCGGGGCAGTTGGATCGAGATCTTACTAGCTGCCTTCGTCGAAAGAGGCGAAATCAATAGAGCCAGGCCAATTAGGTGTAGCCAAATGAAGGGTATAGAGTAAGCTCCAACTTGAATGTAGAATGCTGTGTACGGCAATGCCAAGAAGAGCAAGATTATCACGCCGTTCAACAGAATCGATTCCTTTTTCCTTCGTCTCGTCATGAGCCCGACCATAGCTGCCGACGTTGCAGCGGGGAGAAAATCCAGTCCCAGGAAAACTGGCGGAGCGCCGGTAGAGAACGCAGCAAAGGTGCCGACCGTTATGGACAACGGACCTATGAGAGGGCCAAGCAATGCTCCGAAAAGTGGGGCTACGATGTCACCGGCCTTGAAGGTTGCGCCAGGGATTCCGAGCATCGGGTAAGTCGGCAGGGAACGAAATACAATGTAGATGGCCGAAAATGAAGACACTAGTACCGCGTCTATCGCGATTCTTCTTCGGCGATAATCTATCGTCCTATCTGTTTTCAGGGCAATATCTCCCAATCGCTACCTCTTCGCGCGACCCTTTCTTGTCATGCTATCAAGGTTATTTGATGTAAGTTTGGAATCTCTCGAGAAACCACGTCTCTCGGCGAATTGCTCTAGCTCTCTTATGCTTAGTCCGGTTTCGTTTGATACTTTCCTTAGGTCTTCGTATTCCACCTTGCCACTCTGGACATGACCTTTTGCCGTGAGCGACCTTTTGACTCTGACCTGAAACTTCTTCCCTCTGACTTCAAGTTCCACCGTGCCGCTCGACCTTCTGCTGATGTGTCTTGATACAGGGAGTTCTCGTACTCCAAGGGTCCCGGTTTCTTCCATTAACAAGCCTGCAAGATACTCGCTCTTTGCCCTGTCAGCTATGACCGAGATCAGTTGGCCTGGTCGGTTTTTCTTCATGAAGACCGGCGTGATGGACACGTCTCTGGCTCCTGCCTCCATGAGCCTCTCGACAGCGCGTCCGATTACTTCTCCAGAAACATCATCCAGGTTCGTCTCTAGAACAACAACTTCATCGTGAGCGTGCTCAATCCCCGAGACCTCTCCGATTGTTAGACGGAGAATATTGGCCACTTGGTCCAGATCCTTTGACCCTGCGCCATACCCGATCTTGTGAGGCGTGATGACCGGGATTTCCCCGGTCCTTTCGCCTGCCAGATTTACTGCTATCGCAGCGCCTGTAGGTGTCGTCAGTTCGAATTGGATATTGCTTGTTCTCATGGGAAACTTGTGGGACCTTAGGATTTCAGCGACAGCGGGCGCTGGATTCGGATAGGCTCGCCCAGAGAACTCGGTTATTCCTATTCCGACGCCAACCGGTCCGCACCACCATCTAGCTCCGGAGAGTTCGAGTTCATCTGCAAGGTATGCGACACCGAGTATGTCCACGAGGGTATCTGCGGACCCGAGCTCATGGAGTTCTACCTCCTTGGCAGAGTGCCCGTGGACTCGTGATTCAGCTGAGGATAGTGTGCCCAAGACGGATTTGACAAAAGCAGTTCCCCATTCGGAGAGACCCAAGGCTTTTGCGCACTTTACAGCAGATGACTGGAGCTCACTGGCCTTTCTCTTCGAAACCTTTTTGTCGGATCTAACTTCGACTAGGTGTCCGCTGATCTCTCCTCTCTCAACTATGCTCGTCTTAACAGAGACATGAGTCGTGCCCGGAAGATTCTCTTCGACAACCCTAGCGACTCTATCCAGACTTTTCGAGCTTCCACCTAGAGCAACGAGGGCGCCGAGGAATTTGTCTCCAGAGGCTCCGGAAGAACTGGCGTCGATTACCACCGCTCTTCCAGAAGCCCCCATATTGACCTGTCCAACCACTCGCGTGGGCACAAGTATTAATCAAGCTATTTCGATATTATCATGATCCAGTCTTGGAGAAGCCTGACAACTCCTGCGTGTACGGCCTAGGCGAATGCCCCGTACTGACAATTGTAGGGGAGAAGATGAAAGACATGGAGCAACGATCAAAAGTCTTCCCAACAGATCCCGGAGCGGCGGCCGTAAGCCAGATGATACAACCATTCCTCCAGCTGAACGCGAACATCTACGCGATGCTGCCTTCTTTCTGTCCTAACTGCCCCAAAAGAATCGTCGCGGTCGAAAAAGAACTAGCGCAGATAAGGAATCAGACAGCCAAGTAAGCCCAGATCGCCGCAGGTTCGAGCTCTTCCACCTAGAAGTTCAGATAAACTAAATTGCTGCCGAACGCGATGTCATTTCGGCTGGTTTCTTGGTCAGACTAGGCCTTGGCGGGCCTGTAGGTTTCTCCTTCGCCACCGCAGGTTTCTGTAGCGCGGTCCTAGTGGCTCGTGTGTGGGAGTACGTTTCCCTCGAATCTTATCTCAGATGTGGCCTTTCTTGTCCAATTCGCTCGTCTGACGTGTTTCAACTGCACCACTTCTACTATGGTCTGGCAATGCTCTTGGTCGCTATCAGTTTTCTGGCGGTTACCAAGAGGCAGAGGGTTAGATGGGACGCGGCCTTGATCTTTGGAATGGGAGCTGGGCTTTGTGTTGACGAGGCGGGCCTCTTGCTTTTGGGAATTCCTTACAATGATCTGCTCTCAATTCTCCTACTGGCAGGGTTTAGTGTGGCAATGCTCGGGGGAACCGCTAACGCAGCCTTTCGAGACGGGATACGCGAGTTCAAAATATTGGACCGAGCTGATATCCTAACCGTGTTGTCGATCCTTCTCGGAATGGCGGGAGTTCTCTATCTAGATCGGCCTCTGATCACAATAGTAGAGATTGCCGGGGGTGCTTCTTGGGCGTTTGCTGTCGTTCTTATCACGCTCTTTGGAAAGAAGCACTTTCTCAGAGTCTCGGCGGGACCAGGCTAAACTATCCGTGCTACTTTGCGAGTCTTATTCCTATAGAAGTTGGAACGGTCACCTAAAACCTGAAAAGCCAATTTACAGCGAGAGGACTGCGATCCCCGTGCTTGGCCCGAGTCTCGAGAAGATTTCAACCCATCGACGATGACCTTCCCCGCGAGCTAATTGGTCGAGCTTTCGGTTCTCTTGAGTATCTTCCCAGAGTGAGAAGCGATCTTTCACAAATGGACCCTGCCCAACATGGTTTCTTCATCGCTAACGACCGTGGTTCAGCAGTGGGCTGTGTTGTCGTCACGAGTCTGCCCAGAAAGAAATGGTTCGACGTGAGACATCTCGCGCTGAGAGACGCGTTCTCCAACCTGGAAACCGGGGAGGAGCTCATCCGGAAGGCCATAGGTTATGTTGAGGAGGGAGGGTACGAGTATCTCAAGGCTACGACGCCGGCCATCCAGCCTTACGTTGATCTTTACAAGAAATTCGGCTTCACCCCAGTCAGGAGATCTCTTCGATTGGCATGGGATCTCGCCCGTCCATTAGGTAAAGCGAGCGGTTCGGTAGAAGTTAGGGATCTCTCGATCGATGACCGCGAGGGAGTGGAGGAAATGATCATGCACGCGCATCTTCCGTACTGGGACTGGTGGTTGGAAGAGCGGGGCGGAACGGCGGTTCGCGATTGGGCGGGCAGATTCGGATTTCCTGCCGGAACGTGGCTCGGAGCAATCCGTGGGGGAAAGATTTCCGGCTTAGCAGGCTTCTCCCCAGACGCCTACGGCGATGGAGAGGCAAGGCTGACATGCTTCTGCGTCCTCCCCGAGCATAGAGGAGCAGGATTGGGCTCTACCCCTGTTGTCTCATACTCTTGACGGAGCAAGACGTGTCGGCCAGAAAAGGCTCGTCATCTACACCCTTGCCTACATAGACAGTCTTCCTCCTGGAGCAGTAACGTATCTGAAGTCTGGCGCAAGAATCGAAGCAGAGTATCTTCAATTGCAGAGAAAATAACTGCTCGGGTTCTAGCGCATTTCGAATCTAAGCCAATCACCGATATCCCTTCCCGGTTGCGCTTTTTCCTGCCTTCCGCCACTGCAAGAACATCAAATCGCCCGTTATCAGCCCTGATCTCGAATCTGGAAGGTCCCCTTAACTAGCTGCCAAGATTCACTGGGCTAATCGAGTTTTTCGCCGAGCCATTCCAGCCAGGATTGCGCCCTTATCAGCCTGTCTCGCATGGAATCACTGCCAGTCAGCAAGTGTTCTAGAAAAAGGGGGGGGTCTTAGCGACCGACCCTCGCGCCACATGAGTCCTCCCCTCGGACCCGCGCGAAAGTAATGCCGAATACGCTTACAACCTTCAGAACGAGCTATGCTTTTTCCCAGGCGCAAAAGTCGCTCGGCGCTTCCAAATGCCTGTTAATAGCGACCTCGGCAATCGCCTCGGAATACTTCGCCATCTGCCCAACATCCCAGACAATCGACCTCAACCCGACAGCCAGGTTGACCTCTTTAACGCTCCGCATCACGTTCTCCGTCAGCTGTCTCTCGACCTGTTCGCAACTCGCCACTCGCTCGATACAATCGTTCGATTTCTTCAGATCACCCTTCATCAACGCATTGAAAGAGTCCTCGATTAACAACCGCACCCTATCGCTATAGTCGAGAATGCCCTTGGTAAGTTTCGGATCCACACTCTTCGCGTCCCCCTTCAATCTCAACGCCTCCTGTGCAATGTGCGAGGCGAGATCGCCCATCTGTTCGAGACTCTTCGCGATAACCCTGTTACCGACAACATGCATTGGCCCGTCGATACCAACCTCCTTCGCCACCCGCCGATCCAGCACAGCGAGAAGCAACTGTCGTATTATCATCCAGTATATCCGATCCGCTTCTTCCTCCATGTGCAAGACCTCGTCCGCGAGATTCGGCCGTCCCTCCACAACCGCCTTCACTGCGGTCTCCAGCATCGAACTGAGAATAATCTGCAACCGCCGCATCAACCCGTAAATCGGGAACTTTGTCGGATCCACAAAGCTCTGCAAGGTAACCGACTTCAAACTCTGCTCGACAATCCCGAGACCCGTCAACCGCCTGCTAACAGCCCGGACCTCCTCCAAGTGACGCTGAGAAAGCTCCTTCTTTGAAATAATCTGGACAGTATCGTGCCCAGTCAAATAGTTCGCTGTAATAATCCTCGTGAGAAGATTTGGCGAGTCACAAAGATCCGCATTAATGACATAGCGGAGGTTCTCCCGTTCACGGGTTAATCCCGGATAAACGGTTATTCCACCATCGGACTCTCGTCTGAAGGTGACAATATCGCCTTGCTTCAGATTGACCTGTTCAACCCAGTCTTTCGGCAGTGACACAATCAGTGTAGAGTAGCCGACTTTCTGGACCTTACGAGCCTCCATCATCTGAGACATGTCTAGGTTCCTCTATACAGAATAGAGCTATCAGCTAGAATATAGAGTTGAGTTCGAGAATAAGGTGTGTCTATACTGCCCGAAACGCACCAGAGAAAAGCGACCTGAAAGACAGTTTACATGTACTTTTTCAGAACGGCTTCGATCTTCGCCTTCGGGACAGCGCCCACAATTTGATCAACCAACTTCCCCTGCTTGACAACAAGCATCGTCGGAATCGCCATAATCCCAAAACGGCCTGAGACCGCCGGATTCTCATCCGTGTTCAATTTCCCAAAAACGACCTTTCCAGAATACTCCTTCGCCAACGCATCAACGATCGGACCCACGATTCTGCAGGGACCACACCAAGGCGCCCAGCAGTCGATAAGAGTCAGAGAGTATTTCTGGACAAACTGGTCGAAGGTCGAGTCCTCGACCTTAACAGGCTCAGCTGGAAAATCCGCCATTACTGTCAACTACAATCTTACCGATTCAGGCTGGATATATACTTCTCACTAGAATTTCCCAGCAAGCTCCACCTGGCGCTTGTTCTTCATCAATCTGGAGACCCTCAATACACCACCCAGCTCTAGTTTCATGAGATTCTTGTTCAGCTCGCGAAAGCTTACCTCCCCAAAGCTAGATTTCAGTTCCTTGTGCAAATCAAGATCTGTGAGAGGCCCCTTCTTCTCGACGATTTCTACGATTGCGAGGGACATTGGCCTCGGACTCCAGATATTGTTCAAGCGTGCAATTCGCCAGGCCGCCCCGGTCTTTCGCGTCTTCTAAGTAATGGGGACCGGAGCTCTTTCTTTCTTGAACCGCTTGCCGAATCCCTGGTACCAGTTCTCCATGTCTGGGGTAACCGATGGCTTGATCCTTTCAAGCGCGTCCCTGAAATCTTCCAGTCCAACATTCTTGGTTTCGATGTCGCGACGTAGAGATACGATGCCGGCTTCCCTAACAACCGCTTCAAGATCAGCGCCAGAGTAACCTCCGGTTTGGGAAGCTACGTGCTCAAGGTCGACGTCTGGAGACAAAGGCATGTTTGTAGCGTGAATCTTGAGAATCTGCAGTCTTGTCGCGTGGTCGGGCGCTGGCACGAAGATCAGTCGATCGAATCTACCTGGACGCAGAATCGCCGGGTCAATGATATCAGGTCTGTTGGTCGCACCGATTACTACAACGTTTTCCAACGATTCTATTCCATCGAGCTCTGTCAGCAACTGGCTTATCACTCGTTCAGAGACTCCGCTGTCACCGAAGCCGGTTCCTCGTCTCGGAACGACCGAGTCCAGCTCGTCGAAGAAGATGATGCTCGGTGCTGCTGTTCTTCCCTTCCGGAAAACCTCACGAATTGCCTTTTCAGACTCGCCAACCCATTTGCTGAAGAGTTCGGGGCCCTTGATGGAGATGAAGTTCGCCTCGCTCTCAGTCGCAACCGAACGCGCTAGCATTGTCTTTCCACAACCTGGAGGTCCGAAGAGTAGGATGCCTTTCGGCGCACGGATTCCGAGTCTCTTGAACACTTCAGGCTTCTTCAACGGCCATTCAACGGCCTCCTGCAACTGCTGCTTCACATCGACCAGCCCGCCGACATCACTCCAGTGGACTGTCGGGACCTCGATGTAGACCTCACGCATGGCCGTTGGAGTAATCTCGCGGTAAGCGTTCATGAAATCTTCCAGGTTGACCTCCATCTTCTCCAGTATGCCGCTCGGTACTCGTTCTTCTTCGAGGTTTATCTCCGGGAGATAGCGTCGGAGCGCCTTCATTGCTGCCTCGCGGCAGAGAGCGGAAATGTCAGCTCCCGTGTAACCATGACAGATATCCGACAATCTCGGGAGGCCGACGTCAGGGGCAAGAGGCATTGTTCTGGTGTGGATCTGGAGAACCTCGTAGCGTCCCATTTTGTCAGGGACTCCGATCTCGATCTCCCGGTCAAATCTCCCAGGTCGTCGGAGAGCCGGATCAATGGCGTTAGGCCTGTTAGTGGCTCCAATGACGATAATGTTGCCGCGGGCGCCCATTCCGTCCATCAATGAAAGGAGTTGTGCGACGACCCGTCGCTCTACCTCTCCGGTTACTTCCTCTCGCTTTGGCGCGATGGCGTCCATTTCGTCAATGAATATGATGCTGGGAGCAGTCTCCTGAGCTTTCTGAAATATTTCTCGCAGCCGAGCTTCCGACTCGCCGTAGAACTTTGACATGATCTCGGGTCCGGATATGACGTAGAAGTTTGCGTCTGATTCATTTGCCACAGCCTTTGCTAGCAGGGTCTTGCCGCAGCCTGGCGGTCCATACAGGAAAACGCCCTTAGGCGGCTCAATACCCAGTCGTTGGAAGAGTTCGGGATGCCGGAGTGGAAGCTCGACCATTTCCCGAATTCTCTGGATCTCACTGTGGAGCCCACCGATGTCTTCGTACGTGACAATGGGTATTCCTTTCTTCTCCGGTGTCGGCTCGCTCATCACCTGAACTACGGTGGACTCTGTGATCTTGACTGGACCATGAGGCCGCGTTCTGGTTGCGATCAGAGGGACAGCGCTGCCGAAGATGCTGAGAAGAGTCATGTCGCCCTCTACGAAGGGCATGTCCATGAATCGTCTCTTCACAAAGCCCACGAACTCCTCGTCGACACTCAACCGAACGTCCGTAGGAGCGAAGACGATTGTCTGGGAGTCCTTTACTTCGGCCTTTTTGATCGTGACATACTCGTTTAGAGCGACTCCGGCATTTCTCCTGAGCAATCCGTCCATCCGGACTATTTCTTGGCCCTGATCTTCCGCGTAAGCCGGCCAAGCAATCGCAACAGTAGTCCGTTTACCGTGAACATCGATAAAGTCGCCCGCAGTTATAGCGAGCTTCTGCATCGTCTCATTGTCAATTCTTACCTTCCCGTGCCCGACATCTCTCTGCTTGGCGTCTGCTACCCGTAGTTGGGCTTCCTTAGGTACCATTGTCATTTTGACACCATGACCCTGATAGGTGCGGTGGGTTGAGGAGAAGACGAGCGTTCAGTGCCGCAGTGACCGCTCCTAACCTCGAGGTTCAACTCTTATTCCTCCTCAAAAGACTTATCATCACTATTAATAGAATCCCCGTTCCTAAGCAACTTGTTGATTGCGATTGATAGTAAAATGAAGCTGCCCACGCCGATAGGCGAAACGCTATAGCCGTTCTTGTCCTTGACAACTAGCTCCCGTTTTGGGGCCCTATTCACGAGGTCGGACACGTACTTTGGGTTTGCAGCCACCTTCAGTAGATCTGTGAAGGTTGCAGAATTCTCGCAGTCCCGTATCATGTGGCTGACCATTTGGAGTCGTTTCTTGTTGGAGAAGAAATCGCAGATTTCGCTCAGCGAGTCCAAATCCGCCTCGGACTTGCTGAGTTCTTTCAAAACGAGATCGCGGACTTCAGGCTGCCATTCTTTCTCTGAGAGGGGAAAATCCAGCAGGACTTTGTTTCCCTCGTGGAGCGAAAATCTGATGCTCATAACGACGGGAAAGTGGACCCGTTTCTATTTAAAATTACTGTTACTTAATTACCAGATGTTAAGTTAAGCGATCCTCCGGGAGACCAGTACCTCGACTTCGCTTATCCCGCTAATCGACTTGAGACGTCGCTCAACTTCGTCCATTACTCCCGACGCTTCTGGCATCAGAATGTGGACTATGAGGGCGACAAGTCCGAAGGCGACCGGTTCCTCGTCGAACTTGTAGATCGTGGCCTTACCCTCGAGGGATTTCGTAATCGTCTCCTTGAGACTCTTCATATCTGCAACTATGTCTGAGGGGAATATCTTGAGAGAAACCATGACCTTTGCCAAATCTGACTTCCCCTAGGGTCCTGAGAAGCCGCATTTTTGGCATTTGTAGGGTCGGCCGAAGCCGCGGCACTTCTCACAGCGCCATATGGTTGTTTCGCCGCATTGTGGGCAAGGGAACTTTACCGCACCTTCGCGTGGAAGTATCATGCGTCCGCACCAGTTACAGCTGGGCATTCGAACGGTGCGAACTTCTGTCAACATCAGTAACCGGAAATCGAACTCGCTCTGCGGATTATATGCCTTCGCACATGATGACTTCACCAACGATAGAACCGCCGAAATGCTGACGCTATTTTCCCAGGCTTTACCCCATAGAGTTATCAGTCATAATTCGAAATTATGGATCGCCTATCATCAATGCAGCCGCTGAGCCTGGAAACAGTAATCTCAGGTATGGTTTGGGTCATATGCGGTTTGGTGATTGTAGCAACAAAGGTGAGCTTCTTCTCGCGGTCAGCCTCGATCTATTGGGAATATGTGGGTGGTCTAATGATCCTTTTCGGTCTTGTGCGGCTGCTGTGGGGGCTTGTCCGGGGCAGTAAGAATACGAGGCCTGGATTCTGGTTGAGAGTCGTGTAAGTCTGCATAAGCGGATTTCCTATCTTCGGGGAGGCGGCCTGTGAAGCAAGATTATCTAAAGCTCAACAAAGGAACGCCCTCGAACAACATCATGACCGAGAAATCGCCCGTTTTCAGCCCTGATCCAGAACTTGAGCCCGCGATTTCTACACCTTGACTCTCCACGCTGATCGCTAGGGGAATCCGCGGGGATCGAAAAAGGCCGGACAAACCAATAACAAGCCCGTGTCGCAAAAACAAGCCCGGAATCTCACCCAGACAGAAACGGGTCCTGGAAAAAAAGAACCTAGATCGTATTCAAAGTTCCGCGACTCAAGACCGGTCGGGGAGGAACAAAAATGGATTGAAAATCGCTCGTTCAAAGCCCTGATATCGAATCTGGGGTGCCTTCAGATCCTCCGCCGAGAAATTGTTCGTGAATTGCCGATGAAACGGCAATTTTCACCCTCGCACCTAAGCTAGGATCATACTCCAAATCACCAGACTCGCCCAGAATCATTGCCAGACAGCGAGCGTTCTAGAAAAAGGGGGGTATGGCGCCGCGGTTTTGCGTCGCGTGAGTGCCATTCCCGGCCTATGCGGGAAGCTTGCAGTCCATCGGATCTTTATCGGTTCTCAGCCGTTTGAATCTGGGAAAGCGAAGTCTGCCGTCAGCAGTTACTGTCATGTAGGCCACCTCGACAACGAGTCGTGGTTTGACCCAGGTTACAGGAGTCGGCGAGTCAACTGAGCCTTCAACTGTTGCAGTCTTCGTTACGATTCTAGAGAGTTTCTTTCTCAGATCCTCTAGCGTTTTGTTGGAGAAGCCTCCTCCCACATTTCCTATATGCCGTAGCTTTCCGTCTTCGTCATATGCAGCAAGTATGAGCGAGCCAAAAGTCGGAGAACGCGCGTTCTCTCCTCGGCTGAAACCGACGACGACGCAGTCTGTTGTGTCGACCTTTTTTGTCTTAATCCAGTAATCGGTTCGTAAACCTGGAACGTACTGCGACCCGCTTTCTTTCCCGATTACTCCTTCGAAACCACGACTTGTCGCTTCTCTGAAAAAACGGATCCCTTCCGCCTCGATGTGATCTCCGTAGAGCAAATATGGGCCTTCCTTGACTATCGCCTTGAGCCGCTTCTTTCTCTCCACGAGAGGGCGAGCGATTATGTCTTGGCCGTTGACGTGTAGTAGATCGAAGGCGACGTATGTAACAGGCGTCGTCTTGGCGAGAACACCTACGCGTTTGAGGTCATCAACACCGAATCGGGCTTGAAGACGCCCAAAATCGGGCACACCATCCTCTCTCAGGACAACGACCTCTCCATCCATGATTACAGTCTTTCCTCTGATCCGATCCGAGACCTTTTGGAGTTCTGGATAGGATGGGGTTGCGTCTCTCAGATTTCTGTTCTGAAGCTCAATCCTTCCTGCGTGAAAAAATAGAATAGCTCTGAGCCCGTCCCATTTCGGCTCGAAAAAATAGTGCTCATCATCAAACGCCTCACCAGTTTTGGCGAGCATCGGATGAATAGGACGCTCGTCAAAGAGCGTCATCGTCTTTCGTGGGTTTTGATACTAGCCCTGAGAGCCTCCATAAGATTCTTTGTTGGCTTGATCTCTGGGACACGGAGCTCGACAACTTCTTCCTGGCCCTTCATCTTGGCCTCAACCAGCTTCATCAAAGACTCCTGATACGTATCGCGGTACTCTTTGAAGGCGAAGGGCTTCTTCATTATCTTGATCAGCTGACCCGCCAGCTCCAGCTCTTCTTTCTCCACTTCCGGCGCTTTCTTGAGCTCTGGAAGATCCTTCGGACTGCGAATCTCGTCCGCATAATGCAGAGTCTCCATCAGTATAGCGCCCTCGTATGGTCTCAATGCCACCAAGTGCTCCTTCTCATGCATAACAACACGACCAACCGCCACCTTCCCCTCCTGCTCCAGAGCCTCCAACATCAAGAAGTACGGCTTCTCACCGTTCTCGTCTGGAACAAGGTAGTAACTCGAGTCAAAATAGATAGGATCCAACTTATCAGCGTCCACGAACTGGAAGATCTCGACGAGCCTTCCGGATCGGATCTCTAGCTTCTCAAGTTCCTTTTGGGTAACCGTAACATATTTTCCCTTTTGGACCTCAAACCCACGAACAACATCCTGCCACGGGACCTCCTTTCCGTCCTTCGGACATATGCGCTTGAACGTGAGAGGACTCTTGTCTCTGGGACACATGAGGCGAAGCCCGGTCTTGTGCTCGGAAATTGCCCCGTACGTCTTGACAGGTATGCTTACGAGTCCGAAGCTAATCGCCCCTTTCCAAATCGCTCTAGGTGGCAAAGTCTCAATCCCAGTGTTTTAGAATAAGCCTCTTTTCCGAACTCGTGGAATAATAGGATTACCCGAGACGGTTAATCGAATCGAAAGGCTCGCAGGCCCAGGAGTGAGGACGTTGAAGAAGACCGAAGAAATAGTCGAAGTTGGCGGAAGAACACTTGCGCTCTCCAACTTGGACAAGCCGATGTGGAAGAAAGAGGGAATCACCAAATCAGACATCATCCAATACTACCTATCGGTCGCACGAAAGATGGTCCCACTCATCCGCAACCGGCCGCTAATGCTGAACCGGTATCCTCACGGCGTCCCCGGAAAATCCTTTGTGCAGAAAGATTGGCCGCATCATCCTGACTGGGTGAGAACCGCTCCGGTAAGATCTGAAAGCCTGAACAAAACTGCTAGACATGTCGTCTGTGATGACCAGGCGACTCTAATTTGGCTGGCGAACATGGCCTGCATCGAGATCAACCAATTTCTAGCATCCGCGCCCGATGTCGAATCTCACGACATGGTATTGGTCGACTTGGACCCTCATCCGCCTGCAGGATTCGAGGACTCGCTCGAGATCGCGGAGGCAGTCCACGCCGCGCTAGACCAGATGAAGCTGCGGCACATGATCAAGACCTCAGGCGCTGACGGGATTCACTTCCTGATCCCGATAGTTCCCCGATACCCGATCGAGGTTATTCGACGGTTCGTCCTGTTGCTTGGAGTTCTGCTAGAGCGGCTAGCTCCGAAGATGGTCTCGACAGCTCGGAACAAGGGCCAGCGAGAGGGAAAGGTCTATGTGGACTATCTCCAGAACGGCTTGCAGAAGACTATTGCAGCTCCGTTTTCTCTGCGACCTGAACCCGGCGCTCCAGTCTCATTTCCACTAGCCCCCAAAGATCTGAAGAAGAGCATCCACGCCGAAGACTTCAACCTGCGAACAGTTCCCGACCTGCTAAAGAGGGTTC
>Ga0209237_1000521_pt1 | contig 22039 bp, 29 predicted proteins | sample GraSoi013_1_40cm_2_FD_185820 | JGI IMG/M metagenome (GOLD analysis project Ga0209237, IMG submission 185820) | Grasslands soil microbial communities from the Angelo Coastal Reserve, California, USA - Sample 10_02_2013_1_40cm (SPAdes) (version 2) | ecosystem: Environmental > Terrestrial > Soil >... | reverse complement strand
AGAGGCTCCCGATGGAACTTCGACTGGTCGGGATGACCTTGCGGTAGGAAATCGAGGATGCGGGCGTAATCTTCCATGCGCGTCGCCTCGTCAGCGGTACTTCCCCACAATCTCGAGGACTTTGTCCGCATCCTCTTTCGATAGGCTGAAGCGCTCTTTCGCGAAGATCGCGCGCACGTCGTCGAGGTGCGTCGGCATCAGGTCGACAATCTTCACCGCGTTGAAGGGCGACATCATCGGGATCTCCACGAGCTCCTTCACGATCGGAAGGACCTTGTCGGCCGGGACGCGCGCGAAGAGGGACGCGTGGGAGAGCGAGTACTGCTGCTCCGGGTTCAACTCGCCTCGGACGGTCTTCTCTTTCTCCAGGATGACCTTTAGTTCGGCAAGGGACACGTAGGACTCTTCCATGGTCCCCCTCCTACGCGCGCCTCAGGTGCTCGGGTCGGACGATCGCTTGCTTGATCCGGCCGCCGAAACGGACGTCGACGACGAAGGCGGCGCCGCGGCGTTCCACGACCGTGCCCGTCATCCCGTGGAACCGGTGGTGAGGCCATCCTTTCTGGACGCTCGAATCAATCACGATCGTCACCCGCTCCCCGACCTTGAACGTCGCGAGGGACCTCGTGATCGGGGAGAGCCCGCGCTGGCGGGGGCTGCGACGGAACTTCTGCCGCGTCTTCTCCATGATCCCTTTCGAGGCCTTGACCATCTCCTCACCCGCCGTCGTGCACGTCGAGGACGTCGAGCTCGAGCACCTCGCACGCCGCACCGAGTCGTTCCGCGAGAGACGGCCGCGTCCGGCCTCCGTCCCCGTGGACCCACTCCTTGATGTAGGTCCCGGCTTCCGCGGTCACGCGGAGTTCCGCCCGGTCTCCCTCCACGCCGATGACCTCGGCTGAGAGCAACCGTCGAGCCCGTGTGGTATCCGCGCGCCGGTGAACAACCCGCCCAGGCGTGCGCTGGGCGATCGGCTCGCCGACCAAAGCCGGGAGCGTGCCTTTAAGCTTTGCTTCGTCCACCGGAGGCGCCGTCCGGAAGAGCACGCGGTACGTCTTTGCAGCGCGATCCTCCTTCAGCGCGACGACCTCCGCCCCAATCGCGGGGGTCAGCTGGTCGACCTCCACGATCCCGGAGGTGTTCATGCGTCGCACTGCACCGTCCAGGTCAATTCGACGTTTGCGGGGCTCCTTGATCTCGACGATGAACGGGCGCCCGCGGCCGAGCATTCGTGCGTCGACGTCCTCGCGGCCCATGCCGTGCAAGGCGTGGCTAATGCCGCCGGATTCGCGCATGATCTCCGTCGCGATTACTTCCTCCACGCTTGTCGGGTACATCTTGCCGGTCCCCCCGCATCGGGGACACCCTTTACCGCGACAACGTCGGCACGGCCAGCGCGTCTGAGGCACACCGCGGGAGAGCTTGCGGTACCGGCCTCGCAGATACAACGGATTCACCTGGAGATCGACGTGGTCGAAGCCGGTGTCGACGACCGCGACGACGTCGGGGCTGTCGAGGGCGGCCTCCTTCCGAACTAAATCGGAAACGCGCTTCCCCACCTCTCGGTTGACCTCCGCCTTGATCGGTTCGGGGCCCGTTAACGCAAGCTCGGCCCACAAGGACTCCTCCCGCGCCGCGAGCTCGAAATCGATCTTCGAGCCGATCCGGAACGTCTCGAATTCCCAGGGCTCGAGTTTTCGGGCAACGAGTCGCGCCAGGTCATCGTACCGGGCCGTGAGACCGCCGCAGACCCAACATGGGTCGCCCGAGATGCCCGCGACCTCTCGGACCGCCCGTCCGCGCTCCGCGTTCGCGAGGCCGTGCCCGAGTTTCCCGAAGAGTCGGCCGAGGCACGAATCGCACAGGGTCCGTTCACCGAGCGCGCGCCAGTCGACCGAGCGGGCAGCGGCGAGGATCTCGTCCACGGTTCCCGAAGGGAGCGGGGCCTTAAAGGTTCACGCGAGCACGACGACGCTGATGAGCAGGTTCGTGAGCACGATCGCGGTCATCAGGACGTACGCGCGATCCCGCTCCTCCGCGAAGGAGAGCAGACTCAGGAGCACCCGGGCGACGGGGGTGAAGATCAACACGAGGACCCCGAGATTCAGGAAACCGGCGGGGGTGAAGTGGATCAGGAGAGGGCCCAAGGACCGCGGAGGCGTCGAGTGCTCCGGGAGCGGAAGGCCCGTCAGTCCCGCGAGGATGAACCCGAACAGGAGGAAGGCGACCGACACGACAACCCCGCCGCGGAGGATGTGGTAGATCAGTCGGTTGAGGTCCTCGACCTCGGTCAGCACGGCTCGGCGCAGCGCGGCGATGCGGCTCTGGACGACGCGCAACCGGGCGCGCGCGGTGATCACAGGACCCCTCCGAACAGACCGAGGGCGCGCGCCGCCATCGCAATCCCGAGACCTGCCAGAAAGATGGCGAAGAGAAAGCGAACGTCCGCGGCCCGAGAGCGGACGAGCAACCGCGTCCCGAGGTTCGTCCCGCTGAACACGCCGATGATAACCATGGCCGCGAGGCCCGGATTCACCAGGCCCTGCGAGTAGTAGATAAAGGCGCTCGCGGCTGCCGTCACCCCAATCATGAAGTTGCTCGTAGCGACGGCGGCCTTCATCGGCACGCGCATGAGCATGTTCATCGCGGGCACTTTGATGAATCCGCCTCCGACCCCGAGCAAACCGGAGAACACGCCGGCCGCCGCGCTCGCACCAAAGCCGGCGCCCGGGCGCTCGACGCGGTACCGATACACGCCTTGGTCCTCCTGGTCGAAGTACACGCTGCTCAGGTTGAGCCGCTTGACGAGGGGCCGTTCCTCCTCGCCGCCCCGATACGCGCGATCCTTCGCGGTCTCGGCGACCCGCACCATCGACGCCGCAGCATAGAGGACGACCACGCCGAACGTGAGGTACAGGTAGACATTCGGGACGAGGATCCCGACGACGGCGCCCGCGATCGCGCCGAGAGTCGTGGCGACCTCGAGGAACATCGCGAGGCGCAGGTTCGTGAGGTGATCCCGCACGTACACGGACGCGGCGCCGGAGGAGGTCGCGATGACGCCGATCAAGCTCGTGGCGATCGCCACCTTGATGTCGATCCCGAGCGCCAGCGTCATGAAGGGAATGAGGAAGACGCCACCTCCGATTCCCAGATACGAACCCGCGAGGCCCGCCAGGAACGCCGCGACGGCCAGCAACAGCAGGACCTCGACCGTCGCCATGCGGGCCGGCTAGACGCCAGGCCGATAAATGTCTTTCCGGGGCTCCGGGTCCGGCAAACAAATCCGGTCGGCGGCTCGCGGTTCACGCGTGGGAGGCGATCCTCTTCGGACGAGTCGCCTTGCGCAAGCGGAGTTCAGCCCACACGGCGCCAACGATTCCGAGGACCCCCAAGAGGGCCACGATCTGATCGTGATGGAGCTCGCTCGTGTCAAAGAGATCGGAGGGCTGGATGAAAGTATGATTCGTGAGCGGACCGACAACGATGCCCGTCGCCCAGAACACGCCGAGGATCACGAGTGGGGCCCACCATGCTTTCACAAAGTGGAAAATGAGAACGCTGACGAGGGAGGCCGCGCCCACTGCGACGATGGATTCGAGAATCGAGATTGGCATGAGGGCTACCATGCTAGCTCACTTTAAGTCCCTTCCGAATCAACACGCCTCAAATCGAATCAAATTCGGCGCATCTTCGACCAGGATTCGGCGTCTGCCGGAACGGAACAGGCAGTGATTCGCACCTCGGCCGTTTCAGTCAGTGCCGTATGAAGGCGGCGCCGTAGCGTCGTTCCCGCCAGCGCAGTTCACTTCGACAACACGATCTCGATGGAGCTCACGTTGGTCGCGCGGCCGTCCTCGGCGGTCACCTTCTCCGTCGCGATGCGAACGTCTCGCACCTCCGCATCCGGGATGAATCGGCCCCGGACGATCTCCGCGACATCGACGGCCCGGGAGATCGAACGCCCGCGGGCCCGCACCACCACTTCGCGGGAGCCACCATTGAAATGGGTGACGACCGCGAGGACGTAATTCATGGTCGGCTTCTTCCCGATATAGACGACGCCAGGGTCGACCGTGAACCGCCCCCACCGGGACAAGGCCGAATCCGCCGGCGTCGTATTAAGCCTCTCCGGGCACGTCCTTCGAAGCTCGCCGTCCGGCTCGAAAACGTTTTAAGACCGAGATTCCTTGGTCAATCGGATCGCGCATGGCACGGGATCGTGACTCCGGTTTCCACTCGGCGGCGGGCCTCATCCGGTATTTCGACCAAGAGGACGAGAAGGCCCTGAAGGTGAATCCGTGGTTCGTCGTGGCCCTCTGCGTCGCCTTATCGGCCCTCGTTCTTTACGTGACGTATTCGTGGCCCCTCGGGTAGGATCGCTCGAAACTGTTTTGACCCGAGGCTCGTTTCCGATGGGGTGCCGCCGCGACGGCCGGTGGAGGATGAGGCAGCTCGCACATTCCTCCGCCTCGCTTCCGCGCTGGATCGCCGCTCGAGGGCCCGGGACGGCACGCGCCTCACGCCCTGGAACCTGGATCCGGTCCGGCTCGCGCCTCTGGGGTCATGGGCGGACATCGAAGAGGCGCTCGAACGGCTGCGCCGCCTGACCCGCACGGAGCCGCGCGGCTTCCGGCGGGCGTGGCTCGAGGATCATCTCCCGACGCTCCGCGCGCTGATTCGACAGGTTCGCGGGCCGGCTCCGCTGCTGCCTCGACAAGTCCGCGACTTCTACGACCTCCCGCCGCGACCGGCGGGGGAAGCGGAACTGGACTCGTTGCGGCGCGACGTCCGCCGGATGCTACACATCGGACGCGAGGACGGACTCCGAACCGCGGTCGAGCGCTGGGAACACGATCATCGCGTCGCGCGGGACGCGGTCCTGCCGACGATGGAACGCTATCTCCGGATGGCCCGTCGTGACACGCGACGGCTGTTCAAGCTCCCGAAGACCGAACGCGTCCGACTCGTCGCGACCCACGGCCGATCGATCTCCGGCGTGTGCGAGTACACGCGGGACTACCAGAGCACCGTGAAACTGAACGTCGACTTGCCTTGGACCTGGCCTGCGCTCCGAGATATGGCCGCGCACGAGGCGTACCCGGGCCACCACGTGCATCAAGCCACGCGGGAATGGGAGTACCTCCATGGCGATTTCCCGCGGGAGGCCGCGATCTCCCTCGCCGCGTGCCCGATGGGTCCGGTCGAGGAGGGCATCGGTGAGAACGGCCTGTGGTTCCTTCGGTGGGACCGCGCACCCGAAGACCGCATGACCCTTGCGCTCAACCGGCTCCGCTGGGGCACCGAGGTCAACTTGGCGTTCATGGTCCATCGCGAGGAACCACGACGCGAGCTCCTGCGGTACGCGATGCACTCCGGCCTCGTCGATTGGAAGCAGGCGGTGCGGGACGTGCGATACGCACGCAACCGAACCTGGGCCTCGTACGCATTCTGCTATTGGTACGGCACCGCCATGATTCGCAAGCAGTTCCTGAAGATGGACGGGGATTCGGCGCTCTTCGACGCCCTGTATTGGCGTCCCCACACCGTGCGAACCCTGCAGGCCGCGTTTCGCCGCCTGTAACAGAGCCTCACCGATACGCGCCGCAGGACGGACAGTACCATCGCTGGTATTGCGGGAACCACGTCATCGGGCGTCCGCACACAGGGCAGGCGGCCGGCACGACCGGAGCCGGATACGGGGCATACGGCCCGTATCCCATCGGCATCCCACCGCCGATCGGGTGGTTCTCGCGAACGACCAGAAAGATGACTAACACAATGACGAAACCGATGATTCCCGCGAGCAACGTCGCGACGACCAGGAGCACGACCCATACCGTGGCATCCATCCGGCGGCTCTGCGCCTCGCGATACATCCACAAGGCGCCGAAGACGAGCGCGACGATCCCGATCAGACAGATGCCCAGGGCGAAGACGAGCCACTCCGCCCCGAGGATCTGAAAAGCGGTCGCCATGCGTCCGCGGCGACACCGACCTGACGCCTATTTCAGGGTTGCGCGACGTCGCTCCAACGCCGGTCTCAGGCTTTCGTCGATGGGACTTTTCGGGTCGTGCTGTCCGTGTTCGCGCCGCTCACCGGCGTGTTGCTCACGCTGTCCTTGAAACCGCAATGCTCGCATTCGATCCAGATCCGGGTCGAAAGATAGTACCAGTTCCACGTCGACTTGCCGCACCGCGGGCAGGTCTCCGGGTGGAGCGGGCGCATGGGTCCGCTCATCGTGGAACCGGTTTTGAAGGTTTGGGCCTAGAACGGTCGACTTGCGAGCTTGGCCTTCGCGCGGAAGGCCTGGCCCCGACGCTCCGCTTCGATGTCAATCGTGTCGCCGATCGCCCGTTCCTTCAGTCCGTCGACGAGGTCCGCGACTCCGCTGAGGGGCTGACCGCCAAGGGAGGTCAAGACATCGCCGACCTGGAGGCGTGCCGACTCCGCGGGCGACCCGGGCGTCACTTCGGCGAGGAACACGCCTTGGTGGCTCGTGATGCCGTAGTATGCAGCGACGCGTCGGTCCACGTCATACCCCGCGACGCCGAGCCATGGCCTTTGGACGTGTCCGTGTTCCAAAATCTGCCGCGCGACGCCGAGCGCCGCGTTGATCGGAATCGCGAACCCGATGCCTTCCGCATAGGGGATCGTCGCGGTGTTGATCGCCACGACGCGACCCTGCAAGTCGACGAGGGGCCCGCCGCTGTTGCCCGGATTCACCGCGGCATCCGTCTGAATCACCGGAAGTCCGTCTCCAGGTCCGAACGAGAGGTTCCGTCGGAGCGAGCTGATGACGCCCGACGTGACTGTCGGTCCACCGGGGAGGCCCAGTGGATTCCCAATCGCGAGGACCGGTTGGCCCACCTTCAGCTGGTCGGAGTCCGCGAACTCCGCGGCATGAAAGTCTTGGCCGTCCACCTTGATGACCGCGACGTCGGTCTCATCGTCTCCGCCGACGACCGAACCGCTCAGGACCCGACCGTCCGCGAAGGTCACGATCACTTTGCTCGCCCCATCGATCACGTGGTGCGTCGTGAGGACGTGGCCTTGCGCGTCCAGGAGGACGCCTGAGCCGAATCCCCGCCGCGGCCACGGTCGCCCGAACGGAGGGCCGTACGCGGCCCCAGCCGTGCTCACGTTGACGGTGCTAACGCCCACCCGTTCCACTGCGTTGACGTACGCATTCTGCAAGTCTGCAATCATGGCGACCTCAAGGCCTCCGCGGGGTTTGTTGAGCGAGTTCCCGCGGGGTCGGTCACAGTCTCGGCCGGCGACGAAAAAACATGTCGGTCGGCCGTGGAGGGGGCTGCTGTCGCCAGGCGAATACTCAGGCGCCCTCAGGACCAAAACGCCTGAAACGCTTCCTCGTCTTCATTGAACAACCGCGCTTCGACGATCCGGTCGTTCTCGATCCGCAGGAAGAGGAGATACGTCTGCTCGAGGACGCGATCCCCCCGCTCCCCGATTGCGGCGGCCAATGCCGCGGCATGCATGTCGCTCGCGAGGACGTCGACGAGCTCCGCCCGAAACGTCCCGCCGCTCAACTCGGCGAGCTTCTGGAAATAAGCAAAAATCGCCTCGTGTCCGCGGTGATCTCCCGAGATTTCGGTCGAGCCGGGCACGTGCCACACCGCGTCCTCCGCGATGAGCTTCTTCAGGGACTCCGCGTCGCCCGCATCGAAGGCCGCGTACAGTCGCTCGACGAGGGCCGCGTTCGGGTGCTCGAACATCCCCATTCCCTCACCTCATGACGACGGCGGAGCGCCGTCCTAGTCCTCAAAGCCTTCGCCCATCATGTTCGGTCGCACGTTCTCCAAGAGCCCGAGCTCGTTCCCGCTCGGATCCTTGAAGACCACGCACGGGCCGGGAGGGACCTCGAACGAGCGACCTTCGGACTTCCACCCGCGCGCTCGGAGCTCCTTGGCCTTCGCCTTGAGGTCTTTCACCTCGAAGAGCGGCAGGATGGAGGGAGCCGGTCGATGGTCGGCGAGCAAATACTGCGTGCCTTCGCAGACCCGAAGGGCGGCCACCTTCGCGCCGAACGCGTGCTGGTTCCAGACGACCTTCGCGCCCAAGACCTTCGTATAATATTCCAGGTCGCGCTCGAAATCGGAGGTGCCGACGTAGAGGTAAAGGAGCTTGCCGAACGGGGCGGCCATAGCGCGACATGAGGGCCGCGGCCATTAGAGTTTCCGGCCCGCCGGGATCGGGAGAGTCCCAATGGCAACACCGGAGAAACCGGGATTGGAAAGGCGCGGTGAACACGAATGAACACATTTCGTGATGTGCCCTACTAATAGGTCCCTTCCGGCTTCGAATCGTCGGGGATTATGCTCATGGCACCCCTCGCTCGGGCCGGGAGCATCGCAGCCCTTGCCGTATTGCTGGCCCTCGCCCTCGTTCCGGCATGGAGCGGACCGCTGTCGGCAATTCGCCACCCGGGCCTGGACCTGAGCGCACTCCGGGCGGGTCCGGACCCGACGCCGATGGACTCGTTGAGTGCATCCGTCAGCGCCAACCCGCCTGCGGCCGATCTCGGCCAGAGCATCACGTTCACCTGCACCGCCTCGGGCGGGACTTCCCCGTACTTGTACGCATGGACCCTGGGCGACGGCGACCTCGGCACGGGCCCGACGGTCTCGCACACCTACGGATTCAGCGGGACGTACACGGCCACGTGCACGGTGACGGACGTGCTGCTCGGCATTGCGACGGCCTCGAAGAGTGTCGTGATCAGTCCGAATCCCTCGGTAGCGGCATCCGTGAACCACAATCTCGCGGCACCGGGCACGACGCTCACCTTCGATGCCTCGAGCTCGGGCGGCGACGGTTCGTACTCGTACGCGTGGTCCTTCGGCGATACCTCGTCCGGCACCGGTGCGCCGACCACGCATGCGTATTCGCAGGCAGGATCGTACCAGGCGACCGTGACCCTGACCGATGGGAACGGCGGTACCGCCTCCGACTCGACTTCCGTGACGATTTCCGACATCGCGGCCACGGCGGAGGTATCGCCGTCGACCGGAGGCACCACCACGACGTTCACCTTCACCGCATCCGCGAGCGGTGGATCGGGCTCTCCGTATGCGTTTTCATGGACGTTCGGAGACGGGACGACCGGCGCGGGTTCCCCGGTTTCGCACGTGTACTCGGCAGGCGGCAGTTATTCGCCGTTCGTCACGGCCTCGGATTCTCTCGGCGGAAGCAAGATCGCGCAGACGCAGGGCGTGACGGTGACATCGTCGTCGCCCGCACCGCTGGGTGCAAGGGTCAGTTCCCCCCGGACGGCGGCGGATGTTGGACAGTCGATCACGTTCACGTGCACCGCCGGCGGAGGGACCGCGCCGTACACGTACGCGTGGACCTTGGGCGACGGCAACTCCGCCAGCGGTTCCGTGACGAGCCACGCGTACCAATCGACCGGGAGCATGAGCGTCACATGTACGGTCACCGACGCGACGACGGCGAACGCGGCGGCCTCGACCTCGGTCGACATCAGCCCCTCCCCGGCCGTGACCGCGTCGGCGAATCGCGCGGCGGCCGCGCCCGGCTCCAACATCACGTTCACGGCCCAGGCCACCGGTGGACCGGGGACCTTCACCGCATACGCCTGGTCGTTCGGCGACGGGACCACCGGCACGGGAGCCCAAATCACCCATACGTACACGCAGACCGGATCGTTCCAGACGACCGTCGTCGTCACGGACGGGAACGGCGGGACCGCCTCCGGATCTGCGGCCGTCACGATTTCGAACATCCACGTCACCGGGTCTGCCTCGCCCCCATCGGGGACCACGGAAACGCCGTTCGAGTTCACCGCGAGCGCCACCGGCGGGGGAGGCGCTCCCTATGCGTACGCGTGGGACTTCGGAGACGGTGCGTCCGGCACCGGCGCCGCGATCGCCCACACGTATTCGGCGGAAGGAAACTACACGCCGTCGGTCCGGGCGACGGACGCCCTCGGGGCAAGCCGGTCGACGGCCTTGCCGCTCGTCTCCGTGACGTCCTCGAGTTCGCCTCCCGTGGTGCCCCTCAGCGCGACGATGTCGATGTCGACCTCCCTCCCGCGGGTCAACGAGAGCATCTCCCTGTCGGGAACGGGCCACGGCGGAGCCGGAGGATACGCGTGCGCCTGGGACTTCGGAGACGGGAGGACCTCGACCGGATGTACGACCTCCCACGCGTGGAGGACCGCGGGTCACTTCGTCGTCAATCTCTCCCTCGGGGACTCCGGCGGGAACCAGACCTGGCAGAACGGCTCGGTGGACGTTCAGAGCACTCTCGGCCCGCCGGGAGGACCGCTCACCGTTTCGATCGCCACGTCGCGATCTCTCGCCGGCGTGAACGAGACGGTCTTCCTCGTCGCGACCGGCGGGGGCGGGTCCGGCGGATACCTCTGTTCCTGGGACTTCGCGGACGGAAATTTCGGGACCGGATGCTCGGTCTCGTACGCGTGGAACTTGACCGGGGCGTACAACGTCACGCTGACCCTCACCGATTCCTCGGGGAACAACGCCACGGCGGCGCAGACGATCGAAGTCGTCACCGCCCTCGCGGCGAGCTTCGAGGTGGGTCCGTCGCCCGCGATCCTCGGCGAGACGGCCCAGCTCGTCGCGCATCCGAGCGGCGGCGTCGGCCCGTACAATTGCACGTGGGACTTCGGGGACGCCTCGCAGGCGTCCGGATGTACGACCTCGCATGCCTGGAAAACGAAAGGGAGGTTCGTCATCTGGCTGTTCGTCAACGACTCGATGGGCCAATACGACGCGGTATCGAAGCCGCTCGGCGTTGAGTCGTCCGGGCTCTTCGGCCTTCCGGCGGGACTGGACCTCGTCGTGCTCGCAGCTCCGGTCGTGGTCGCAGCCCTCGGCATCCATCTCTGGAACGTCTGGCGAAATCGGGACCCCATCCCTCAAGGGCTGGACTCGGTGGAGGCGTCCGTGCTCTCGACCCTCGTCGGCAACGTGAAGCGCCTATCGCGTTGGCGGCCCGGTCGAGGCGCCCGCGATCGTCGTTCGAGCCTCCCAGGAGAGGAGTCCGGACCGAAGGCCGAGGAGGGCCGCGGCAGCGACGATCATCAGGACCCCGTTCAGTAGGATGGCGCCCATCGGCGTGAAGGCGTCGGCCGCGATCCCGATCAGGAGGGCCGCGATCGGCTGCGCGCCGAAGCTGATCATGAGGTAGAGGCTCAACAACCGGCCGCGCATATCCGGCGGAGCGAGGATCTGGAGCAGGCCGTTCGCGGTCGTGAGGACGACTGGGATCGTCATGGAGACGAAGAAGATGGTGACCGCGGTGAAGACGAAGGTGCGGGTGAAGGAGAACAGGACGAGCCACACACCGCTCCAGACGACGTTCGCGGCGAGCATGCTTCCCGTTCGGCGGGCCCGCTGCGCAAGTGGCGTCAGGACGAGTGCGCCGACCAGCGCACCGGCCCCGGAGGAGGCGAGGAGGAAGCCGAGCATGTCGGCGCCGCCGCCGAGGACGAGCGACACGACCGCGGGCAAGATGATGATGCTCGAAATGCCGAAGAACGTGACCATGACGCTGAAGGCGAGGAGGTCTTGCGCGCGCGTCTCCTTGCGGAGGAACGCGAGACCTTCGCGGAACTCCTGCAGCGGCCGACCGGTCGACGCTCGACGAACCTGGTTCCCGCGAATTACGAGCAGGCTCGCGATGACCGCGAGGAACGTGACGCCGTTGATCCAGAACGCGGAGGCGACGCCGAGATAGCCGATCCCCCAGCCGGCGAGCGCCGGCCCGATCATCCGACTTACCTGGAAGATCGAGGTGTTCAGGATGATCGCCTCGCGCACGCGCGACATGCCTGCGATATCCCCGATGAAGGCCTGGGTCGAGGGGAAGTCGAGGGCGCTGACGATCCCGAGCAGGGTCGCGAGGACGAAGACGTGCCACAACGCGATGACACGGGTTTGGACGAGGATCGCGAAAACGAACGCGAGAATCATCGCGGAGGTCTGGGTGGCCACCAAGACCTTGCGTCGGTCCCAGCGGTCAGCGAAGACGCCCATCCAGGGTCCTAGGAAAAACGTCGGCAGGAATGCCAGCATCGCGGCGATGCCCAACGCCGTGCCGGAGTGGCTCAGCTCCCAGACGACCCACGACTGAGCCGTCTGTTGCATCCAGATGCCGATGAGGGAGATGACTTGGCCGGAGAGGTAGATACGCACGCTTCGAATCCGCAAGGGGGACAGGCTGTCGTACCAGGCGCGCGCCCCGCTGCGCAGGCGGCCCTCGACGGGCGCGCCTGACCGCCGGTCTGCCACAATCTCACCCGTTAAAGGCAACGTTGAGACGCATTCGGGATCGTGACGGAACGAAACAGTCGGGTGATATGGATCGGCACCGGCGTCGCGCCGTAATCGCGACCGAGCCAAATAAGATTGAGTCTACAGAAGAGTCGGACGAGACGAGGTGCATCGCGAGGCACGCGGCGTTCGCCACAGGCGGCGATCGTGCAAAGAGGATTCAAATAGACCCGAGGCGTGCCGTCTTCGATGGCGCGCAAGGAAGTCCGGATGACCCGAGCAGCGCGTCGCCGCGCGCGTCGCCGCAAAGGCAGTGGGCCGTCTCACCGAATCAAGCGACGTCGTCGATAGTTTGCGAATGGCCGGTGGTCCCGACGAAAAAGCCTGAGGCCGATGAGGGGTTTCGAGATCATTTCGACCAATTATAGGTTCACCTCCTCGTTTTTCTCTCTCATCCTCGCGCTAGTGTGGACGGCCCTGACGGTCTACCTCACCACGATTTACTTTTGGAACGTCGTAATCGGGTCGGCCGTCACGGCGTTTCTCTACGGTCTCGCTTGGCGGTTTCGATCTGAGGGCGGGCGTGCCAAAATCATGCGATAGGTGGAGACTGTCCTCTGCAAATCGTATGCTCAGCGAAGGGGCCGGGCCGCGAATTCCCGAGACGAAGGGGAAAGAGGCCACGGGCACGAGGCGATCTGAGGGCGTCACGGAATTTCGGGCGCCCCTCTGAGAGCGCCCAGGGCAGGATTTGAACCTGCGAGGGGTAACCCAGCGGTTTTCGAGACCGCCGCCCTACCGGGCTAGGCGACCTGGGCAGCGAAGCATCCTGAGACGGATGTCTCGGATAAGTGTTCCGACGTACGCTGTCGCGGGAGAACACTTAAGTCCGGAAGTGTCCTCGATGGAACGATGCACGTGACCGCGGAGATCCACCCCGGCCGGAGGGAGGCGTCTGTCGAACTCGGTTCCGCGGCGAGTGGTCTCGATCTGTTGCAGGCCCTTCGCCTCGCGCCGGACGCGCATATCCTCATTCGCGGTGACGGACCGATCCCCGCGGACACGGCGCTACAGGATGGCGAGCGGATCCGCGTGATTGGAGTCGTCTCTGGAGGCGCGCTCGGGTGACCGCGACCCTCGTTCTCGTGCGCCACGGCGAAATCGTCCGCCCTCCCTACACGTCGAACTTTGACCGCGCGCCCCTCTCCCGACAAGGAGAGGAACAGATCCGAGGCCTCGCCGGCGCATGGCCCGTGGGCCGGCCCGCCGCGGTCTTCGCGAGCCCCTTGCGGCGCGGCATCGAGAGCGCGATCATTCTCGCGGACGCTTTTGGGCTCTCCATTTCGAAGCGACCCTGCCTCAAGGAGTGGTCCGCCGACGAATCCGGAATCCCGCAACCGGAATATGCCGCGCTCGAGAAGAAGGCGTGGGCAAACCAGGACTACATCCCACCTGGCAAAGAATCGTTGGCGCAAGCGGCCGTCCGCGGCACGCATTGCCTCGAGAGCATCGCCAAGTCGAGCGACGGCCGGACCGTGGCGGTCGCAGGCCACGGGACACTGTTCTCGCTGGTCACCGCGTCGCTGAAAGGCGAAGCGCCGTCGGAGGCGTACAAGAACTCAATCGGATTCGGAGCTGCGGCGATCGTCGAGGCCGGCTCGGGCCTGCGACTCATTTCCGACTTTCGAGCATACGGCTCGGCGTCTGCATGAAAGACGCACCCTTCAAATCCAAACGAGTGACAGACGCCATGCTCAAGATGCAAAAGATTATCGTCGCCGATCTGCAGAAGGCATACGAATGCTAGTTCGGACAATTTCCTTCTTGACTGTCTAGAACAAGTATTCTGAAATATAGCAACCACCATCTTGGGTGGCTGAAAACTTGCTTCAACGACAATCAAACACCATCTAAGGAGGTTTCCATGAGCCCAAAAAAGGACACGCAAAGGTCCGCCAAGAGTACCACCGCGGTCAACAAGAAGTTCAAGGGATTCACGGACGAGGAGCGAGCCGCGATGAAGGACCGCGTCCAAGAGCTGAAGGCGTCCGCGGGCCGCGGCCCGCGCACTGACAAGGCGGATGGGGAAAGCGAAGTGCTCGCGAAGATCGCCGAGCTGCGGGAACCGGATCGCGCCATGGCCAAACGGCTCCATGCGATCATCAAAGCCAGCGCGCCAGTCCTCTCGCCGAGAACCTGGTACGGCATGCCCGCGTACGCCAAGGACGGCGAGGTCGTCTGCCACTTCCAACCCGCGGAGAAGTTCAAAACGAGGTACGCGACGTTCGGCTTCAGCGACGCGGCGAACCTCGACGACGGATCCCTGTGGCCGGTCGCCTTCGCGCTGAAGGAGTTGACTGCCACCGAAGAGGCAAGGATCAGCGCGCTCGTGAAGAAAGCGGTGAGCTGAGGACTGATATCTTCCGGTGAGCACTCAGCTCCTCGGCGAGCGCATCGCCCCGTTCCTGTTCGAGCCCCGTCCGTCGGTGCCGAGGAGTAGACGGTCGTTCGTCCGTCGCCCGTCCAAGGCTTTGCGCCCGGTTCACATACTCCGGCTCGGTCTCGAGGGGATCCTGAGGCCCTTTCCACGCTAACTCGACATCCGGGCTCCGCAAGAAACCCTTAAGTGTCGCCTACCTTTCAGCAGCACCCGCATGCCCTCCGATGAGGACGAGATGCTCCAGGAAATCGGCCTCCGGAGCGTCGACGACCTCTTCGCGGACATTCCCGCCGGCGTGCGGATTCCGAAGCTCGACATCCCGGACGGCCTCCCGGAGGACCGAGTCGTCGCGCGGGTGACCTCGATGCTCGCGGCGAACCGCACGGTCGTCGACATGCCGACGTTCCTCGGGGGAGGCCTGTACGATCACTTCGTCCCCGCCAGCGTGCGGGCGATCACCTCGCGCTCGGAATTCTACACTTCGTACACACCCTACCAACCGGAGATCAGCCAGGGCCTGCTCCAGGCGCTATGGGAGTACCAGAGCTTGATCTGCGAGCTCACCGGGATGGACGCCGCGAACACCTCGATGTACGACGGCTCGACGGCGCTCGGCGAAGCGGCCCGGATGGCCCATCGCATCCATGGTGGTCGAATCTTCCTCGTTCCGCGGGCCTTGCGGCACAATCGCCGCGCGGTCCTCGCGAACTACGTGCTCGGCACCGGGATCGAGGTGCGCGAGGTGGACTACGACCGAGAGAGCGGGATGCTCGATCTCGCGAAGTTGAAGGCCGCCCTCTCCCCCGACGTCTGCGGCATCTACGTCGAGAACCCGAACTTCTTCGGACGATTCGAAGAGCAACTCGAAGAGATTCGAGCCCTGACGAACGGCGTCCTCGTCGTCGGCGTGAACCCGATCGCGCAGGCGGTCGTCCGCCCTCCAGGAGACTTCGGCGCAGATATTGTCGTGGGGGAGGGCCAACCCCTCGGCACCCAGATGAACTTCGGCGGTCCGCTTCTCGGGATCTTCGCCTGTCGGCAAGCGCACATCCGGAAGATGCCGGGGCGCGTGATCGGCTTGACGCGGGACGCGAAGGGACACCGTGCCTTCTGCATGACGCTCCAGACCCGGGAGCAACACATCCGCCGCGAGAAGGCGATGTCAAACATTTGCACGAATGAGTCCCTCCTAGCGGTCGCCGCGGCGGCGTACATAGCGGTGCTCGGCTCGAATGGCCTCCGTCGGGTGGCCGCGGAGAACATCCGCCGCGCGCGGGAACTCGCAAAGGCGATCGACGCGATCGCCGGATTCGAAGCCCCGCTGTTCCACGGGGCGCACTTCAACGAGTTCGTGGTACGAAGGAAGAAAGGGTACGCCGCGGTCCATCGAGCCCTCCTGGAGAAGGGGATCCACGGCGGATTGCCGCTGACGCGTCAGATCCCCGAACTAAGTGATGCCGCGCTGTTCGCCACGACGGGTCGCCACACCCCGGAGGCGGTCGGACGCCTGCTCGAGGCCTTGGAGGCCTTCCGGTGAACTTCCGCCAAGCCTACTGGGACGAGCCTCTCCTCATGGAGAAGCGATCCGCCCCCGACGCGGACGTCGACCTCGCGGACCTCGTCCCCGCGAAGATCCGGCGGCAGCAACTCGCGATCCCGAATCTCTCGGAGCATGATGTCGTCCGGCATTTCACACGGCTCTCGCAGATGAACTTCGGAATCGACACGGGGTTCTATCCGCTCGGATCGTGCACGATGAAATTCAACCCGAAATTCACGGAGGAGCTCGCGGCCCTTCCGACCGTCACGCGGATCCATCCGGATCAGGACGAGTCGACCGTCCAAGGGGCGCTCCGGCTCTTGTACGAGTTGCAAGGCCTCCTCGCACAGATCGCGGGGATGGACGCGGTCACACTGCAACCCGCGGCCGGAGCCCAGGGCGAGTACACGGGCCTTCTCCTCGCGCAAGCGTACCACCGGGAGCGCGGAGAGGAGCGGCACGAGGTCATCATCCCCGACACGGCGCACGGCACAAACCCCGCCTCCGCGGGGATGCTCGGATTCGACTTGATCGAGATTCCGTCGAAAGATGGCCGGGTCGACCTGAAGGCACTCGAGGCCGCGGCCGGCCCGAAGACGCTCGCCCTCATGCTGACGAATCCCAACACCCTCGGGATCTTCGAAGAACATGTCCTGGACATCGCCCAGGTCGTGCATGACGCGGGCGGCCTCCTCTACTACGACGGCGCCAACTTCAACGCGATCCTGGGCCGCACCTCGCCCGGCAAGATGAACTTCGACATCGTCCATTTCAATCTGCACAAGACCTTCACGACGCCCCATGGTGGCGGCGGACCGGGAGCCGGACCCGTCGGCGTGAAGAAACCGCTCGAGCCGTTCCTGCCGGTCCCGGTCATCGGCCTCAACGGCCGCGGCTACCACCTGAATTACGACCGACCGAAGTCGATCGGGAAGGTGCGCGCGTGGTACGGCAACTTCGCGCTTCTGGTGCGAGCATACGCGTACATCCTTCGGATGGGCGGGGACGGACTCAAGGAAGTCTCCGAGCGTGCGGTGCTGAACGCGAACTACATCCGTCACCGGCTGGCCGGCGTCGTCGACGTGCCATTCGGCGGTCTGCGGAAACATGAGTTCGTCGCGAGCGCCGCAAAGCTCGCGGCGGAAAAAGGCGTGCGCACGGTCGACCTCGCGAAGCGCCTCATGGATTTCGGATACCATCCGCCGACCGTCTACTTCCCGCATCTGGTCGAAGAGGCACTCATGGTCGAACCGACCGAGACGGAGACGAAGGAGACGCTGGATGGCTTCGTCGACGCACTTGCGAAGATCGTCCAGGAAGATCCCGAGACCTTGCATTCCGCGCCTCATAACACCGCCGTGGCGCGCGTCGACGAGGTCCGGGCGGCCCGCGAACCGATCCTCAGCTGGAGGACCGCGAAGGCCCGCGAGCCCGTCTCATAGTTCGAGCTCATCCCGATCGAGGCTGCCGAGGAGGATGTACGCCCAATCGAGTTTCCGCTGTTTCGTTCGCCGATCGACGTCCTTCGCACTCGGACGTTCGAAGTCGAAGCCGACCAACCGAATTCGCGCGGCGCCGAAGTGATCGGCGAGGAACACCGCCCGATCTCCGTCCGTGAAGCCGCCGAAGTTCCGGAGGCCTCCGAGCGGCCGGGCCTGTGTCGTCGCCACCGTTCCGCCGGAGAACCGCGGGGCCCACTCCCGGACGGCTGGGCCGTTGTCGCCATGGCCGTGGATCACCGCAATCGTGCCTTCGGCGTTGGCCTTCACCTGATCCGCCACGACCCCATCCAGGTCGGTGACCAGGATTGCCGGGACGAGGCCCCGGCCGAGCGCGACCGACGTCGCCTCGTCCGCGGTCAGGAGTACCCCGCGGGCCTCCCCGATCTCCTCCTCGAGGTTTGGACCGTTTCCGGCCACCGTGACTTCCTTCCCCCGGAGGATCGTCCGGAGGGTGGAGTCGGGAACGCGATTGCCTCCGAGGAGCTTGTCGAGTTCGGCGGCGACCGCCTCGTCTTTGTCCCGGGAAAAGCCGAAATCGCTCAGGATCTGTTCGTAGAACGGCTGCCACGTCTCGAAGTCCATCCAACCCCTCGGGGCGCCTAGCCTTGATCGGGCGCGTCGGAGCGCTCCCCTCGCGTCCGGTACGAGAGACCGGTGACCGCGACGAGGAACAGCGCGAGGCCCATGCTCAGGTAGATCAGGGGCAACGACGCGGCCGGGTTGTATTCTCCGAGGATCGTCTGGAGGATCTGCGTCATCCCGAGGACCAGGAGGCCGAGGGCGACGAACGTCACCGCGACGGCGACCGCGTGCCGGGGAGCGCGTCCGTGGCGGAGGTACGCGCTGATGACTTGGCCGCCTTCGAAGAGCAACGTGCCGATGACGAACCACCAGACTGCGCCGATGACGAACCAGAGGAACTGCGAGACGTACGACGACCCGCCGTTCCGCGTCGCGGTATCCGCGCCGAAGAAGATCCCGACCAGGATCAAGATGAGCGCGGAGACATTGAAGAAGATCCCCAGGTTCCCGTTCGCGACGGAATCCCGAACGCGTTCGTACGTCTCACCGGCTTTCTTGATCACGTCTCCGACACTCTGGAACGGCAGCGAGATCATGATGAAGTAGAGGCCCGCGAGGATGAGGGCGAGGCCCGATGCCAGATTCGGGAGGGCCAGGTAGATCGCGCCGAACAGGAGGAGGACGAATCCCAGCGGGGCCACGATCTTGCGGCGCACGCGCGGATTCTTCAGCTGCCGGCCGATCGTGTAGTAGAGGGATTCCGCGGTCGGGGTCTGGCGCACGTACACGCGGCGCACATGGTCGACGCGGATGCGCGAGCCGATGATCGGCGAGAACGCTTCGTCCTCGGCGCCGTCGGAGACGAGGAACACGCGGTCCGGCCGGAGCTGTTCGAGGACCTGGTCGAGTTGCTTCGTCAGCACGAGATCGGACACGGAACCGACGCGGATGTCCCCGCAGATCGTCGCGACCTCGGCGTCCGCGCTCTCCTTCTGGAGGCCATCGTAGATGGAGACGGCGCTCAGGAGCGCATTGACATCGGAATCCTCCGGATCGGCGAGGCCGAGCCTCGTCGCCGCCGCCAGATTTTCGTCGCGACCGACGAGCGGGGTGCGAAGGCCCGTCTTGATCCCGATGTCGTTGTCCCGATCGACGCAGAGGACGAGGGTCTTCATCGTCAGGAGACTTAGCTACCCCATGATATATCAAACTTGGCGGGTGGTTTGTAAACGGAGCGGCTCAGAACAGCCCGAGTCCTTCCTCGATCCGTCCGAGCTCGATGGGCGTCGTCCGCGAGCCCACCACGGCACCGTGGGAGTTCGCGACCATGCAGGCACCGACCTGCGCGGCGCCGTAGTTGGCGGTCGTGATGACGACGGGCACCTGCAGCGTGGACTTCAGGACTTCCATCTCGCCGGGCCGCGCGTGCGGATGGCACAGGACGCCTTTGTTCGTCGCGACCGCGACGCTGCCGACGGTCTTGATCCCCGCGACGGTCCCGCGCACCACGCTCACCCCGAGGACCTCTCCGATGAACGCCACCGCCTCGTCGTCGTAGCCGGGATGGACGACCGCCCCGTAGTCGTTGCAGAGGACGTTGTTGCCGACCGCACTCAGTCGATGCGGGAGCGGATAGACGGCGTCGCCGATCGCTTCGATCTCGTCCTCCTCGATGAACGGGGACGCGAGGATGCCTTTCGAATTCAATGCCAAGAGCGAGCCCACGACCGTCGAGTGCCCGACGCTCGTCACGATGGGCGATGTCTCAAGCGCCCCGCCGATGTGGCGGACCGCGGACTTCGGGACGTCCCGGGCCACGATCAGCAGCTCGTCGTTCGCCGCGCAGAAAACGCCGATGTAAGGGTTCCCCGCGATCTCGAGCCGCCGAAGCAATGGGGTCCCTCAGTCCTCCGGGAGGGAGACGACGGCGGAGCCGTCCTCGAACTTGATCGCCTTGACGCGGATCCGGCGGGGCGGATGCTCGCGGCCGCGCTTCCATAAGTACTCGTTCAAGACGTCGTCGATGAAGATCCGGTCCGGCTTCAGGTGCTGCTGCACGTGTTCCCGGATCGCCTTGATCGCCCGCGGCGTCCGGTCCGTGCGGGAGGCCGCCCAGGCGGCCCGCAAGGGGATCACCATGATGCGCTCCTCTTCCTGCTCGGCCATGGCCTCACGCCTTCAGCTTGTTCCGCCGCCAGGAGCGTTTCTTCGGGTGGCGGGTGAAGCGTCGCTTCGTCCGCTGGATGACCCAGGCGGGCACGCGGCGGTTCGACTTGACGGCCCTCAGGAGGCGGAGCTTCTTCGCGTACGGCTTGTTCCTTGCCATGGTCAACGCCTCTCGATTTTGATGTCCCGCTTGCGGGGGATCACGCGCTCGAGGATCTGCCGGAGGGTCGGGTCGTCGATCATCCGCTGCACGCGACCGCTCTGCGCGAGCGCGATCAGCTGGTTCTCGATGTTCTCCTTCAACTCCGGGTATGCGAGTTCGATTCGCCCGAGACGCTCCCGCGCCTCCGGCGTCAGGATCTGACGAAGGATCTGTTGCCGTTGGGCCTGCTGCTGATCGCGGTACTGCTGCTCGGCCTGGGCCTGCACCTGGGCCTGCTGCAGCTCCGCCATCTTCCGCCGACGGATCGTGTCGAGCTCGTCCTCGTCCATCGACATCGGCTCAAGGGCCTCCGGCGTACTTCGTCAGCTCGGGGTTCGTCTTCGCGAGGTCCATCAGAATCTCGTGCGCGAGGGAATCGAGGAGCTTGCGGCCCGCGGCGCTAATCGAGCGGCCCTTCTTGTCGGTCTTCGTGAGGAGGCCCATCGCCTCGAGTTGCTGCATTGCCTCCCGGGCGATCGAACGCGAACCGCGTCGCGGATGATACGGGGCCGAGCCGTCGTCCCGGCGGCCGCCGAACTCCGCGGCGAGGCGGGACGTGCCGATGGGGCCGTGCAAGTAGACCTTCCGCAGGACGGCGGCGACGCGGCGATACCACCAGTCCTTCTGGACCGGCGCCTTCTCCGTGTTCACGCCCGTCCGTGCGAACGGCGCCCATTCCGGCGGCTTGATCTTGCCTTCCGCCTGCAGCTTCTCCTTGAGGCGCTCGATCAAGAGGACCGGAGGTACATCGTATGCGGTCGTCATCAGGAACACGCGTCGGTTCGCGGTTCATAAATCAAAGTCGTATTTGAAGGCTTGCGTGCTCTCCCGGAGCGCGCCGTCATCGGGCGCGCCGCGGCGTTTTCCGCGCGGCGAGAGTCCGCGGTCGACGCTTCCTCCGGTCCAGGAATAATCGCATCTCCTTCGTTCGCTCGAAGCCGAGACGTTCGTAAATCGGCTCGCCGAACGGTGACGCGTGGAGGAGCATCACGTGGACTCCCCGACCCTTCGCATATCGAATCGCCTCGCGAACGATGCGGGCTCCGTGGCCCCGACCTCGATAGGCGGGCTCCGTGTACATCGAGAGGAGGTATGCGGCCTCGGTTCCCTCCCAGTTGGGCCGTGGTTGGACCTGCATGATCCAGACGCAACCGCTCGCCACGGGTTGACCATCGACGTCGACGATGAAGCCCGCAAACCGGTTCGACTCCATCTGCGCCCGCGCCCAGTGGCGGTACGCGCGATCCGCCGCATCGAGGTCCGCTTTCGAGAACTGCGCGATGTCCTTCCACATGCCGCGGCGGTGGCGGACGAGCAAGCCCAAGTCGCGGATTGTTGAACGACGGATCGTGCCTCGCGTCACGGTGCGCGAATTCGGAGCGGGGACTTCT
>Ga0209237_1000517_pt1 | contig 22085 bp, 22 predicted proteins | sample GraSoi013_1_40cm_2_FD_185820 | JGI IMG/M metagenome (GOLD analysis project Ga0209237, IMG submission 185820) | Grasslands soil microbial communities from the Angelo Coastal Reserve, California, USA - Sample 10_02_2013_1_40cm (SPAdes) (version 2) | ecosystem: Environmental > Terrestrial > Soil >... | reverse complement strand
CACCGGCCACGCAACTGATGTCCAATACACCCAGATCGACCTCGCCCCGAAGAAGGGGAGCGACATCATCGGCATGATCGGAGGCGATGATACGAACGATGACGCCAACGCCTGGATCTGGGATGGTAATGCGTGGGGCTCCTACACAGAGATCACCCCTACGATGGAGAGCCCGAACTATCGCCAGGTCGCCCTCGCCTGGGAGTCGAGCTCGGGGAATCTACTGGCCGTCGCGGCCCTGGCCACCTCGAACGACATCATTTCCAAGGAGTACAGCACGAGTTGGAGCGGGACCTCGCAGTTCACATGCGCCAGTGGCAGCGGAATGACGAAGCATACGTTCTGGCTCTCCCTCAAGGCAAACCCCCTTGCGACCGCGAACGACATGGTGCTCGGCCTCGTGCAGGAGAACTACGACCTCAATACGTGCTACTGGACCGGGAGCGCTTGGGCCAACTGGGTACAGCATGACACTGATTACGATGCCGTGCAGACTCGCGCGTTCGATTTCGGCTGGGAGAATTCAGGGAGCAAGGGGCTCCTCGTTTGGGGAACGAGTAGGACCACGGGCGGTGGCCAAATCACGTACAAGACCTTCACCGCGCCCAACACCTGGGGCCCGCAGACCAACGCGGCCATGGGGTCGGGCTTCGACCAGTGGGTCCAGCTACGCACCAATCCCTTCCCCGGGACGGTGAAGATCCTGGGGGCGGTCCTCGACAGCAACCGGCTCCTGGGGGCGATAAAGTGGGACGGATCCACCTTCACCGTCATCGGCAGCAGCACGTTCAGCGCGGACACGGGGATTGCGTCCTACGAGAGCTTCGACCTGCAATACCGCCCGACGATTGATGGTGGGTTGGCCGTCAGGTATGACTTCTCCGACGTACCAACCGGGACAGTTCATACCTTGAGGGTCAAAGGGTACCGGCAGGACGAGGACGTCAACGTCCAAGTGCTCACCCCTTCGGCCACGTGGACCACCAGAATCACGATCTCTGCGACCTCGAACACCCTCTACACATATGACCTGACGACGTCGGAATACAACGCCGGCGCACCCTCTATCCGGTTCCGAGACGCCGGCGGGCCGGACGGGACCGCCTCCGACCTGTGGGTCGACGTCGCGAACGTCACGACCACGAATACCTGGGATCGCATCCTCCTGATGCGTAGCCTGGACACGAGCGGCTCCTCATGGGGCTCCCAGATCATCCTGGCCTCCGGTCGGTCGGCGGACAACCCCATCCGTTATTCGTACGCCTCCGCCGAGCCCTCTATCGCGATGGACTCGGGCGGATTCCTCCACGTCGTCTGGGTTTCCGCCGCGTCCGCGGGAAACCAGAAGACGATGAATCTCGTCCGATACACGAAATCGACGGTCGCTTGGCCTACTCAGAACGAACTGGCCACCGGCACCAACTGGGAGGTCGTCACGCCCGTCGACGATACGAACCCCGGGTACATGCCGACGGTTTCGACGGACACGAGCAATAACCCGCACATCGCTTGGAGTCAATTGAAGTCCATCACAGCATCCGAGGCCGCCGCCATCGAGTACCGATCCAACACCGGGACGAACACGGTCAACAGCCCGAAGTCGCGGACGTGGGACGGCACCTCGTGGAGCGCACCAGAAATCGAGGAGGCTACCACCGGCAGCCCTCTGCGCAATGTGCGGATGGCGTACTCGCCGATCGCCATCGACGAACGGATCGTTGTGACGGTGAGCGATGACGGCTGGCTCGATGCGTACGTGTGCACTCCGACGTGCACCGTGACGAACAACCTGGGGCAAGTTTGGTCGAGCGCTCCATCAGTCGCCGACTATCGCTTCGATATCGCCTACGAGGAACTCAGCGGGAGGGCGCTGCTCGTATACGGGGTCCTGTCCACAGACACGACCCGCGACATCGCTTACCGTGAGTACACAGGGTCGTGGGGGCCAGAGCAATACTTGGATAACACAAACAACGCCACGGACCTTCAGTATTCGGTGATGGAGTTGGCACCGAAGGCCGGAAGTGACCAAGTCGGGTTGATGGCCGCGACCACGAATAACGTCGTCACCGCCTGGATCTGGAGCGGGACCGCCTTTGGATCGTTCGCCGAGGTTACGGCGACCGGCTTCGCGTCCTACGGACGTGACAAGATGGCCATCGCATGGGAAACGAATTCCGGCCACCTCCTCGCTGCGACCGCCGCAGGCCCGTTAGGAGAGACCATCGTCTACCGAGAGTTCACGACGAGCTGGAGCTCGTCTTCCACATACCCGTGCGGTACGTCGGGGAAAAACGACGAGTGGTTGTCCTTGAAACCGAATCCCGTCCCGACGACCGACGAGATGATTCTACTGATTGGCCAGTCGGGGGCCCCTAGCTTCGTCAGCACCTGCTATTGGAGCGGAAGCGGGTGGTCGAACTTCGTGACCCACGACGCTGCGATCGACAGCTGGACCACCCGGTCCGAGGACTTCGCCTGGGAGAGCACCGGAAGCAAAGGCCTCCTCGTTTGGGGGACGACCGGAGGACAGATCACGTACCGCACGTTCACCGCGCCGAACACATGGGGGACGATCACGAATGTGACGATGGGCACGACCTCCCATTACTGGGTCACCCTGCGCACGAACCCGCTCCCACAGCCTGGAAGGCCGAAAATCCTAGGCGCGGTCTTGGAACTCTCTGACGACCTAGGTGCGATTACCTGGGACGGAAGCGCGTTTACGGTCGTCGGCGCGAACTCGTTCACCGCGAATACGGGCAGTCACACCTATGAGAACTTCGACTTGGAGTACCGGCCTGCGGGCGGCGGCGGCGGCTCCGTGTATTATAAGAACAAGGCGGCTGGCACGTGGCGGGCCACGGTCTCATGGGGCACGACGTACACGGGCCTCTCCGTGGACGTCTCCCCCCAGACCAACTTCGTGAGCCTCGCTCGGTACTACGACGCCGGGACGAACGAGATCCAGTACACGGTCTGCAAGACCCTCGCCTCGAACCAGTGCGATGCGGCCTCGGAGTTCAAGAAGGCGGACAATTCGACCGGATACGACACGGTCGCGACCGGAGTCGAGTGGGGCTCGTACCCGTCCCTCGCGACGACATGGGACGGGAGCGGGGACTTGTGGGTCGCGTACGCGAAGGATGTCAATGGGACGACCCGCGCGATCTACGCGCGGTTCCTCGACTATCCGAGCGGAGCATGGGCGGCCGCGGAGACCGTCGACTCTCTCGCCGGGACCGTCTTCACGCATCCGTCGATCGGTATCGACAAGAACAACAACGTGCACGCCCTGTATGCCTCGACATCGGGGCCGCAGTTGTACTACAAGATGCGGTCCAGCGGCACATGGGATCCACTGCGGACGCCCGTCGATGCGTCCTCCGACTATCCGTCGCTCATGGTCCGAGCGCCGAACGACGCATCCTATGGAGTGGACGCCGGCGGCCTGTATTGGAAGGCCTCGACCTCCCAGACGTATTTCTATCACATCCCCGAGTTCGAAGACGTAATCCTGCCCATTGCGGGCTCGATCCTCGTGGCGTTGTTCCTTAGGCGGCGCACCCGGTCCGCACGAAGGGATGCCGCCGCTTCGTGATTCCCTGAGACACGCCGTACCCAGGGGATTGTCCCTCGGCAATAACAGGTCGTGTCACGGCCAAGCGGACGCTCACTCGACGCCCTGACCCTTGCCGAGGGATTGTTGGACGCCGCGTTGTCCCCCTGTCACGGAGCGCCTCGAACGCGAGGCTGTCGAGGAGGGACCCATGCGACGCCCTCTCCAGGCTTGCACCGCGCATCACGGGTCCGCGCGGCCTTACGCTGGAGCGAAGGATGGAGGAGGCCTGCAATGATAAACGTTCGTATCCACGCCGCACGTTTATCTAGGCCCGGACGGTTTCATCGCTCCCGACCGCGAGATTCCATGGACGAGCTGCGCGACGCCATCGCCCTCCTCTTCAAACGCAAGGGCCGCGATGAGCTGAGCGAGCGCGAGTTCGTCCTCTCCGCGTCGATGGACCTCCGGTGGTTCCCTCCGCGCGACGCACAGCGACTGTTGCAGCTCGGCCTCGAGACGAAACTCCTGGAGTCCCGCGGCGGCTCGATCCGCCCCGCATTCGACGTGTCCGCGATTGAGGTTCCTCGCGACTACGTCCCGACCGCGGAGATCCTCGAGACCGCCACCCCCGTCTCAGAGGATGTCTTCCTCCGGATCGTGGACGCGATTGCCGCGAAAAGCGGGACCGACCGGAAGGCCGCGATCGCGGTCGTAAACGCGGTCCAGGAGCGAATGGACGTCGAGCTTGAGGTCGCAGCTCTCGTGGCGGCCCACCGGATGGGGGTCGACGTGAAGCCGATCCTGGGTGCGGTCAAGTCGAGGCTCGGCGTGCCCTGATCAGGGCCGGTCCTCGCGCATTTTGATCAAGTCGCCGAGGGTGACCCCGCCGCTGGCCGCCTGCTTCTTCACCGCGACGGGCTCGACCGGTTCCTTCAAGCGAATCCCGAGTTCCCTCTCGAGCTTTCGGACGAGGCCATCGCCCGGGCTCATCCCGCCGGATTCCAGCTTTGCAATCACGCTCGCCTTTTCGTTGATTTTCGCGCCGAGGTCCGCCTGTTTCCATCCGCGCGCTTCGCGGGCCTTGCGAATCCGCTGAGGGAAGTCCTCCGCCAGCTCGAGTTCGCCGGCTTGGGTGTAGACGTCTTTCGGCGTCATCCGGCGCTGGCGCAGGTCGAGGCGCTGGGCGATGATGGGGGGCATCGTGCTCTGGCGCACTGCCGGGGAGGCGACCTCGTCTCCGAACCGGGCGCAGTCCCCGCACACGGAGAGAATCGTCGCCTCGATGGCGACATTCTTAAGACGCGGAACGTCCGCGCCACACAATTCGCAGATCACGAATCAGGCCCGCAAAGGCTAAATAAAAAGCGCAGAGTATATAGCCTTCGTCTTTCCGCCCACCCACCGGATGATCCCATGGACGATAACCAGATTCGCGAGTTCTCGGAGAAAATGTCGGAGCGGATTGCCTCGTTGGAGGACCGCAACGACAAGCTGTTGGAGACCGCCCGGCGGGCGGAGGGCGAGAAGCGGTACGTCGAGACCGAGCTCGGCCGCCTCCAGAAAGAGATTCGCCGGCTCAAGCAGGAGCTCGACCGGCTCAAGAGTCCGCCGTTGATCATCGGGAACATCCGCGACATCCTCGCGGATGGCCGCGTCGTGGTGAAGTCGTCCACGGGGCCCGATTTCATCGTCAACGCGGCGGATTACATCGCCAAAGAGAACTTAGTCGTCGGCGCACGGGTCGCTCTGAACAAGCAGACGCTCGCGGTGATGGGCGTGCTGCCCCCGTCCCTCGATCCGGTCGTCACGGGCGCGGAGATCATCGAGAAGCCCCCGGTCACGTACGAAGACGTCGGCGGCCTCGAAATCCAGATGCGCGAGTTGCGCGAGGCCGTTGAGGATCCGCTGCTGAAACCGGACCTGTATCGGAAGGTTGGCATCGAGCCGCCGAAAGGCGTCCTCCTGGTCGGGCCACCGGGCACGGGGAAGACGCTCCTCGCGAAGGCGGTCGCGAACCGCACCCAGGCGACGTTCATCCGGTTCGTCGGATCCGAGCTCGTCCAGAAGTACATCGGCGAGGGCGCGCGGCTCGTCCGGGAGCTGTTCCAGCTCGCTCGGGAGAAGGCTCCTTCGATCGTTTTCATCGACGAGCTCGACTCGGTCGGCGCGAAGCGCCTCGAGATCGCGACGTCCGGGGACCGGGAGGTCCAGCGGACCCTGATGCAGCTCCTCGCGGAGCTGGACGGGTTCAACCCGCTGGGAGAGGTCAAGATCATCGGGGCGACGAACCGGCCGGACATCCTCGACGAGGCGCTCCTTCGCCCGGGTCGATTCGACCGGATCATCGACATCCCCTTGCCCACCTTCGAATCCCGCATGACGATCTTCAAGATTCACACGCGGAAGATGAGCCTCGCGTCCGAAGTCGACTACGGCGTCTTGGCGGCCCGATGCGAAGGCACGACCGGTGCCGACATCCATGCGATGTGCACGGAGGCGGGGATGTTCGCGATCCGGGAGGACCGCGAAGTCGTGACGATGACGGACTTCGAGCGCGCGGTCGACAAGGTCCTCGGCGAAAGTCCGGTCCGCTCCGTTGATTCGTCCGGCGCGATGTACGCGTGAGTTCGGGTTTCGTACGCGTCATTCCTAAATAGGTCGCCGACTCCTGTACAGGTCCGTCGTTCGACGGAGGTGCTGCATTGGCCAAGACGGATCGCTGCCCCATCTGCAATGTGGTGGTGAAGCCGGAGAATCTCATCCGTCACCTGAACGACATTCATCCGCGCCATCCGGACGTCCCCGCCCTCCGCGAAAAGCTGAAGGCGGAGCCCGGGCGCGTCGCATCCAAGAAGACCGTGCGACCGTTGCGTCTCCGGAGGCTCCACGTGCTGATCATTGTCCTCGTCGTCGCTGGGGGTGCGGGCGGCTATTATGTGCTCTCCCAGCCTCCGGGCGCGTCGAACATCGTCGCTTTCTGCGGCGCCGAGGTGACTGTCGTCCACTATCACCCCCTTCTCGTGATCAATGACCATGGCGTGCAGAAGCCATTGCCGTGGGATTCGTCCAAGTCCGCGGACATCGGTGCTATCAACGACCCGTTGTACACAAACCCGAAATACTATTGTCCCACCGGTCAATTGCATTTACTCCACACGCACGACGGCTCCGGGATCATCCACGTGGAGCTCCCTCAGTTGATGACTCCGACCCTGGGCGACTTCTTTGCGATTTGGGGCCAGCCACTCGGGCCCTCCCAGGTCTGGACCGTCTTCGGATCGGTGCACGCGACGATGTACAACAGCGACACGCAGACCTCCAGGGACTTCACGTCGAATCCCGCGAGCATGCCGCTTTACCAGCCCGCGGCAGGGCCACAGGGGAACGCATACCTGATTCCCCAGAGCCTGATCTTCAACGGCATGTACGGATCGGGGGCTTCCGGGGGCCGATTCTCCGGAGAAATCATCTGGTTGAACCTCACGGCCTAGCTCGGACTGGCGACTTCGAGCCGAGCACCATAATCTTTATGGCGACTCCTAGGTTAGCTCGGCTCCGCATGGCCCGCCCCCTGCGCCGGGACGACGAGGGCGTCAGTACCCTCGCATCGTTCATCGGCGTGATCATCCTCGTGATTGCAATCCTCGGGGTCTACTATGGGTACGTCGTCCCGAAGTTCGGGGCGCCCCCGCTGCGCGCCCAGAGCGGCGACCAGGTGCAGGTCGACTACATCGGCACGTTCTCCGACACGGGGCTTGTGTTCGACACGAGCCTGCAGTCCGTCGCGACGGACAACGCCACGTACGCGAAGGCATTCATGTTCAGCTGGCATGCGTGGCAGCCCCTTCCGGTGACGATCGGATCGGGGGGCGTCGTGAAAGGGTTCGACCTCGGCATCCAAGGTCTCGCCGTCGGCGACTCGAAGGCGATCGTCGTGCCGCCGTCCCTCGGCTATGGGGCCGCGGACCCGACGAAATTTGTCGTGAAGCCCCTGTTCGAATCCGTGCCCGTTCATGTGACGATGAGCACGACCGACTTCGCCGGCACGTATCGGACGTCCCCGGTCTCGGGAATGAACGTGACGGACCCGTTCTGGGGCTGGACCCAGACCGTCAGCGTGGCGGGGAGCATCGTGACGTTGACAAACAGCCCCGTGCCCGGGGAATTGGTCCGGCCATACGGCGCCTGGAACGCGGAGGTCCTCTCGATTGACGATGCCGCGAACGGAGGGCAAGGGGTCATCCTAGTCCACCACCGGCTCGACCCAACGCTGATCGACCGGGTTGGCGAGAAAAGCGCCGGAAAGGTCGTTTTCGTGCTGACTTCGGTAGACCTAGCCGCCGGGACCTATACGCTCGACTTCGACGCCCCCACGAAAGGCCGCACGCTCGTATTCCAGGTGACGATCGTCCAGATCAACCGCCCGCTCTGAGGGCCGCGGATGGCCTCCCTGGATTCGTTCCTCGCCGCCCTGTTCGGCTCCCTCGGTCCGACCGGGAGCCTGCTGGCCCTCCTCGTGATCTTCGCCGTCGATGCGGCGGTGTTCCCCGCGCTACCCGAATTGTGGATCGTGGTCACGTACACGTACCGCCCGGACGCCATGGATCCGACCGTGTGGGCGGTCCTCCTCCTCGCGGTCGCGATTGCCGGCGACGTCCTCGGGACCAGCGCGCTGTACGGGGCGGTCCGACGGTGGGTGGTCCACCGACGGAGGATGCCGCGGTGGCTCGAGCGAGCGATGCAGAGATGGACGAGCTTCTTGATCGTGCGGGACGAACGGGTGATCCTGATGAACCGCGCGGTGCCGGTCGTGCCGATGGTCGGGGCGTTCATCGCGACGCTGGGATGGGACTACCGGCGGTCCATGGCCTACGTCGCAGTCGGCGGCTTTGCGAAGTACGCCGTCCTGCTGTACATCGTCTTCGCGATCGGCGTCGCCTATGACCTCGAGACGGCCCGCTGGATCACCCTGCTGCTCATCGTCGCGGTGGTCGCCGGGTCGTTCATCGCATCCTCCTTGCGCCGCCGGAAGATCGAGTCCTCGACGAAAGCGGCGCCTTGACGTCGTCACCGCGCCGGCGCGGGACGGAAAACGTCCGGCGGGGTCCGTCCCGTGGCGTAGTACAGGATGGTCGACGCGATGTATTCCTTCACGACGGTCCGGAAGTACCCGTACGCCCGGAAACGTCGCATTGACGTCTCCACCGCAATCGGGAGGATCACGAACCGCCCGAGGGCGCGGGACCGCATCGCGAGATCGTGGGTCTCGTTCAGGAGCATGTCCTCCCGGATTCCTCGGAGTCGTTCGAAGGCCTCCTTTCGAAAGAAGAAGCAGTACCCGGCGTTGTGGGGCAGCCCCCAAAGGGTCATTGCCCGCTGGTAGCCATTCGCAAGACGAAAAAGGAGCCGTTCGATTGCTCGCCCGTCCGCGGGGACGAAGCCCGTGGCGCCGCCCACGACCGTCGAATCCGCGAGCGCAAGCACGACCGACTCAATCAGGTTCCGTGGGGGGACGCAGTCGGCGTCGATGAACATCAGGATCTCCCCGCGTGCGACCCGGGCGCCTCGGTTGCGGCCTTCTCCCGGTCCTCGTCGGTCCCCCTCGGTCACGATGGCGCCTGCGGACCGAGCGATACTCAAGGTCTCGTCCGAGCTCCCCGAATCCGCCACGACGATTTCAGACGGCGGGACGGTCTGGGCGCGCAGCGCGTCGAGGAGGGTCGGCAACCACTTCCCCTCGTTCCACGTCGGCACGATTACCGAGAGGCGGGGCGTCGAGGCCCCACGGATGACGGCGCGAGCCGCGGGGGGCTCGACCATTACCCTCACGAGGCGATGAGGCGTTCGTAGACCCGCTCGAGGCGACGGGTGCATCGCTCGACGGAATACTGGAGGGCGGTCTCCCGTGCGGCCTCCCCCATGTCGTCGGATTTCCGCAGGCAGCGGAGGACCGCGGCCGCGCAACCGCGCACATCGTTCGGTTCGAACAGCGCACCGTTCACGCCCTCCCGGACGAATTCCGGGATTGCCCGGTAGTTCGCGCCCGCGACGGGCCGGCCGGAGGCGAGCGCTTCGAGCACGACGAGTCCCTGCGTCTCGAACTTCGATGCGATGGCGAACGCGTCCGCCGCCGCGTAGTACTTCGGCAGGTCTGCGTCCGGGACGAACCCCGTGAAGATCACGTCGCCGGAAAGGCCCAGGTGGCGCACCAGATCGTAGTACTTCTCGATGTACGGCCCCGTGCCGACGATGAGGAACTTCGTGTCCGGGTTCGCTTCCAGGACTTTGGGGAACGCGTGGATGAGGGTCGTGAGATTCTTCTCCGGCGCGACGCGGCCGACGTGGAGGAGGACGTCGTGCCCGTTCAGGCCCCACTTCGTCCGGATGCCCTGGCCCGGGTTTCCGGGGTGGAACCGCTCGGGGTCCACGCCCGTGGGGATGACGTCCGCGATTTTCGCGGCCGGGGAGAGGGCGAGGATTTCCTCGAGGACTGCGCGGCTCGGGACGACGACGCCCTTGGTCTTCCGCAGGAACACGCGGAGGTAGAACCGCAGGCCTCGCTCGAGGAGGTGGAGGTTCAGCCCGAACGGCGAGTAGAATGGGAGGAGGTCGTGGATCATCGTGTGGAACGTCGACACGCGCGGGACCTTCGCCTGCCAGGACGCCAGGATCCCCTTGATCCCGACGAACCCGACGCCATGGATGTGGATCACGTCGATCCCCAAGTCTTTGATCAAGTCCGTCTCCCGACCGGGGAACATCGCGAGCCGGTAACCCGGATAATGTCGGAACTCCTTCGCGCGAACGTAGATCGTCCCGGCCTCGCGCATCCCCCGGCGCCGCGGGTCCTCCGGCGCGAAGACGACGACCTCGTGGCCGTGCGCCTCGAGTTGCCGGCGCGTCGACAGGACGGACGTCACGACGCCGTCGACGGTGGGGAGATAGCTGTCCGTGAACAGGGCAATCCGCATGACATCAACGACCCAGGGACCGCGGTTCGGACGGTTTCTCGCCCGCGACCGTCTTGCGACTCAATCTCATCCCCGTCTCCACGAATGTGACCCCGTCCATCGGCCCGTCGTCGGCCTCCCCTCCACTCCGAATCGACGGTGGCGAGAGGCTGCGATGGGTGTATTGCCGCTCCCGAGTCGGATTTTGGTCACTCTACTTGAAGTTTGTGGGAGGTCTTTCTCGCTTTGATAATAGGCCGCGCACCGGAGATGGATGCCGCGTCGGAACCGAGGTGGCGCGGTTGGACGAAGGAGTTGACATCTGTCCCCTTTGTTGCCCACGCGGCTCGGGCGGGGGTCAGTAGGATTAAGTGACTCGACGCGTTCTCCGAAATCAGTGGAGGGAGATGCCCTGTCAAGACGTGCGGCTTTGTTGCTGGCCCTCTCCTGGGCCGCCCTCTTTCTGATGCCCTCCGCCTCAGCGCAGACAGAGGTCCCGATTTCGGGTGTGATCTCGGAGACCGTCACGATCGCCGCCTCCGAGTGGCGGGCGTACCGGGTGACCCTCGGCTCGCAGGATTCGTTTCAGTTTTCCATTCAGGTCACGCAAGGCTCGGACATCGACGTATACACGATGCCCGCGTCGGGATACTCGGAGTACACGAATCCCAGCGCACCGAGTTTCGGGTATCTCACCTCGGGGACCCGCGAGAACACGCAGTCCTTCGGGACGAGCGTCTCCCCGAGTTCGGGGACCTACTATCTCGTCGTGGACAACATCGATGTTAGCTCGAGCGGGGCTCCTGGGTCTGCTCCCGTGACCGTGGACGTCTCCGCCCAGATCCGTCCGTTTCCGATCGTGGGCGTTGTGATTGGCCTTGTCGTCGTGCTGGCGATCCTGGTCGCGGTTCTCGTGATCGTCCGCTCTCGACGGAAGAAGGAGGCGATGCGGATGATGCCGCCCCGACTACAGCCCCCCATGGGGCCTCCACAGCCTCCACTCCGCCCACCCGGTAGCTGAGCCCCCGCGGTGAGGGCGGGGGACCCATCCGCCAGGACTCGAGGACGTGCCGCGGCTTGCGGGGCCATTTTCGCCTGACAGCGCTTCGACTCATTAGCGTGAAGGCGCCGCGTGGGAGTCGATGATTTCTACGCCTTGGCCCGCGCGGTATGATAGCCTGAATCCGAGGGCCACCTTCCGGCGTGCGGACTCCACCGCCCGAAGGAGCGGCTGGCCGAGGGCCAGGTAGGCGGCCGTCGAGGCGGCGAGGGTGCAACCCGCCCCGTGCAGTTCCTTATGGAGTCGTCGGCCGCGCAGGTGGCGGATGCGCTCGCCGTCGTAGAAGACGTCCACGAGAGGGCCTCGCATGTGCCCCCCCTTCAGGAGGACGGCTTTCGGGCCGAGGCCCCCGATCGCCCGTGCCGCGGCATCCATGTCCTCCACGGTCGCGATTCGAAGTCCGGAGAGCCGCTCGGCCTCTTGGCGGTTCGGCGTAACGAGCGTCGCTCGCTCTAAGAGGTGGTCCACGAGAGCCCCGCGGAAGTCGTCTTGCTCCAGCCTCGCGCCGACCGTGGCGACCATCACGGGGTCGACGACGACCGGGAACCGCGTGCGCCGCAGTTCGTCGGCGACCGTCCGCACGATCGCCGCGGAGAAGAGCATGCCGGTCTTCGCCGCGCGCACGTCGAAGTCCACCAAGACCGCGTGAAGCTGCTTCCGGATCTCCGCCGTCGGAATCGGGAAAATGGAGCCGACGGTCCGCGTGTTCTGGGCCGTCACGCACGTGATGACCGAGGTCCCGTGAACGCCAACGGACGCGAACGACTTGAGGTCCGCCTGGATCCCAGCCCCACCGCCGGAGTCGCTCCCTGCGATCGTGAGGGCCGTCCGCACGCGCGCGCCATGGAGGCGGCCGACTTAAGGCTGACGCGGGTCGCCCGATTCCATCGCGGCGAGCCGGACACCGTTATATAGAACGTGAATCATGGGAACATTCCAATGCGAAGCCGGAGCGGTCACATCAAGTTCGACAAGAAGGTGAAATGGAAGAACCTCGCCCCCGCGTTCCGCCCCCTATTCCTGAAATTCCTGGAAGAGACCCAGCAGATGCCGGAGGACGCGGAGAGCCTTGACGTCCTCCTCGAGGAGAACCTCCGGGACCTGCGAAGCAATCGGAAGCCCGAAGGGTACAACCGGGACGCGGTGATGCGGATGATCTTCCCGATTTCGAACCAGGTCGAATTCTACGTGTACGGGCGCGGAAAGACGATCGAGGTCGCCCGCGTGACGGAGCAACTGAGCCGCGTCCTCCAGAAGTACCGGCTGAAGCACACGATCGAGTGGGACCAGCTCAAGCTCCTCGCGGACCGGAAGGAAGCATAGTCCTCGAACGGCGTTTCACCCGACCAGCGAGACGGTCTCTATGACCGAGTACCGGGCCCCCTGCGGGGTGAGGACGCTCTTCTTGAGGTCGATGCGGTCGACCCGGTGCGACGCGAAACGGTCGTCCCGTCGGCTTGTCAGAATCTGGCGGACCCGATCGAGGTCCCGATGACCCTTCACGCGAGCCAGCGTGACATGGGCTTTCCAGTCGCGTCGCTCCGGGGGGAAGCCGAGTGGTTCCAGGGAGGTCTCGAGCGCACCCGCAATCCGTGCGAGCGGCTCCGCGCCTTCCACTCCGACCCAGACGACGCTCATCCGCGAAAGGGATGGAAACCCGCCCGTCCCGTCAACCATGACTTCGAAGGGTCGTATACCCACGCACGCTTCTCGCATCGCGGTGACGATCTCCGGGACGAGTCCCTCCTCCGTTTCTCCGAGGAACTTCAGGGTCAGGTGGAGCTGGTCCGGGCCGACGACCTTGAGCGAGGGGCTGGCCCGCCGGAGCTCGTCTGCGAGGGCCGTGAGTGGGGGCGACGGCGGGATGTCCACCGCGATGAACCCGCGGAACGTCATGGACGGGCGCCATCCGGTTCCGCGGCGACGCTTGCCTCCGTGATGAATCGACCCCGGTCGTCGAAGCGTCCGCGGAGGTGGCCTTCTCGGACCGCCGTCTCCAGGATCTTCTCGGCATCGTCCTTCGACACGGAGAGTTCCGAGGCGAGGTCCTGCAGATCGAAGGCGCCGCGAGAGATGGCGAACGTTGCGGTGTGTGCGAGGGCGACGTCGCGTGCCCGGAGACCCCGCGCGTATCCCAAGATGTACAGACCGGGGACGAGAAACAGGATTGCACATAGGGCCGCCGCCGCGGTACTCAGCGGTTGGATGAGGGCGGCCCCGACCGCGGCGAGGATCCCGGCCACGCCACCGATGGCCAGCGCAACCGTCGCGACGAGCTCGTACCACGTTTGGCGTTTCACGCGTTTTCCCGCCCAATCAGTCGGCCACGAGCGTCCCACGGAACGGCTCGCCGAGGATCGCCGCCCGCAACGCCTCCCGGTCGCGTCCGTGGACGACGCTCAGCGGCGTTCGGTCCCGCACGAGGAGCTGGGCCGCGACCGGGTCGAACACGATGCTCGGCCCGGCGGCCGAATGACCGCTCCCCGCGAGTCGAACGAGGTCTTCAAAGCGGATCCGCTCGAGGAGACGCGCATTGGGATCCTTGTTTGGGTCCGCGGTGAATACGCCCGCCACCGATGTCGCGTTCACGATGCGGGCGGCGTGCACGAATCGAGCCAGCGATGCGCTCACACGGTCCGTCGTGTGGCCCGGCCGCGTGCCCGCCATGAGGACGATCGGGAAGCGACGCGCGAGCTTCGCCGCCTGCGAATAGGAGGTCGCCGGCTCGCGGTTCGCACGTCCATCAAGGGCCCCCGCGAGGAGGCGCGCGTTGAGCCGCGTGACCGCAATCCCGAATTCGTCGAGGGTCCTCTCGCCGATCCCGAGCGTCCGGCCGGTCTCGATGTAGTACCGGGCAATTCGGCCGCCGCCGGTGACGACGAAGAGCTTCACGCGGCCGGATAGGTCGCGCAACAACCGCGCGAGATCGCGGAGGTGGCGCGCGTCGTCCTCGCTCGGAACGAGCACCGAACCGCCGAGCGAGACGACGACTTTCTCCATGCGGATGCAGTCTCGACGCAAAAGGTAATGAACGATATGAATACTTGGATAGGCTCGGTAATGACTTTCGGGCGTCAACAACCGCTGGACGAGGCCTGACTCTAATGCTTGCCGAGCCTGATTTGTGGTTCTTGGGTACCGAGGGCATCGTTAGTGCAACCATCGGGGCGTTCTCCATCATCGTCTATACGTTCTGGTACGACAAAATGAGTGCTCGGTGGGACAAGATGATCCAGGACATCCGCGCGCGTGACCTCGGCGGACAAATGAAAGCCCAAGGAGCGAAGGAACTTGATTTCTGGGTGGCCGCCCGCGTTTTCCGATGGAGGAGGAAGGTTAACATTGAGGAAGGCCGGTCGGACCTCGAAGACTTCGTTACGGGCGTTTCTCCGATACTCCCACCGGGTGCAACCATCGGATTCGACAAGTCACACATAGAGACGCGGCGGATCACAACCGCAGCCTTTGAATTGGGTGGAAAGGTTCGGCGAGTAGCGCGAGGTTTGCTGTATTCGATTCTGGCGCTAAGCGCAGGCGTGTCCTTTTCCTCGCTATTGGCTTTCACCAGTGTGCCGGATTCGTCGTATTTATGGAAGTGGGGAGTGCTTGCTGGAGCCCTGGCGTTGTGGCTTCTTCTGCTTGCGTTTGTCGCCATGTTCATTGTCGAGCCGTACCCATTCTGGCAGTATCACTGGATCGATCAAGATCGAAAGACCGTCCACTTCAGTTCCTCTTTTTGGCAGGACTAACGCGCCAGCAGCCGCCGGGCGAAGGCCGAGTCCTTCACTGGTTGCCCGCTCGCGAACCAGTCCTTCGGTGCACGACAGGTTCATCTCGATGCCGCGGGCCTATTTGAAGTCGAGCAGCAGATGACCAAACCGTTTCACGGCGGGACGCCTTGAGCCCTCATCCGTGCCGCAAGCTCACGGAATCGTCGTTCATTGATGGTCCGATACCGATCCGCATTTGTGCCGAAAACTAGCTTGATTTGTTAACGCGGATGCCGCGTAAGGAGCGACACCTCCGCCCAGTCAATGTCCCTCTCGCCTCTCAGGAACCCCGTCACCGTCGCGTCAATGTGCTCCTGGGACACGTCCTCCGGGCGTGGCATCCGTCGGTTCATGCTGCCGTGGATACACCCAAGCGGATAAGCACCGATGCCGGAGAGGGGTCTATGAAAGTGCGGTGGTCGTGGATGTCCGGGCCGCTCGTGAGATGATCTGACGACAGGGAGGCTCCCCCCCGGAAAAGGAAGCGGCGGACTCTTCTGCATGGTTCGACGAATTGCGAAACCGTTCGTACCAACATTGATTAAGCCACCGGGGGGTGGCATCATTCGTGGAGACGGTCAAGGACGACCTGCTGATCCTCCGGGCACCCCGCGATTGGGACGCGGCGATGGAGGGCTTCCGAGGCGGAACCCTTCGAGGGATCGCCTACCTGGCGTCGGCGGAGGACATCGTGCGTCTCTTCCAGAACAACGGATTCGAGACGGTCGAGATCGTGCTTGGCCACGGTCTTACGGGTTCCGCGGCCAACGACCTGAAGCGCAATCTGGGCCGGGATTCCGTAGAATCGGTGGATCACCTGCTCACGCTGATGGAGTCCGGGAGGCTGAGCCTCTACGTTCCCAGAGCCATCGACCACTCCAAGTACTACATCATCGAGGCGCAGGGCAAGGTGCGAGTACTCACAGGCTCCTACAATCTCACTGGCTCGCGCAACGTCAACCGAGTCTCCGTACTCGACTTCGACACGCTGGACGAAGACCGATACCCGAGATACGTGAAGTCCTTCGAGGTCGCGAAGAAAGGCTCGTCGCTATTCATGGGAGACCTGGCTGACCTGGTTCGCGGGCAAACTGGCGAGGCGAGGACCCGCCGAATCGCGGAGTGGGTTAAGGGCCTGGACCTGTCTCGCGACGAGGAGAAGGAGGCGCCCGTCGCCGATGTCATCCGCGCCGCCCTCAGGTCCGACCCGCGGGAGCCCTACTTCGAGGTCATCCTGCCCTCCGAGCCCTCAGACCGTCGTGTCCTCGAAGACTACGTCGCGCCGTTCAAGGTGTCGCAGGAGGGCGACCGCATCCGCTTGGACAAGGCCAAGGTCTTCGCCGAGCACGGTCGCCCCGCCCCGATCAAGACCCAGCTCACGAAGCCGCCCACGGCGTGGCTGGAGGGCGACCGTCTCGTCCTCGGGCTCCACGGCGGCGTGCGGATCAGGACCGCGGAGACCCTCGACCCTCGCGAAATCCGGAATGGGTTGGAGGGAATCGAGCGGTACATCGGCCTCGTGGATGTCGGGAAGACGCGCAGCCCGACGATTAAAGAGAGGACGAAGGCGACGATGTTCGAGGCCCTCCTGTACTTCTTCGCGGCCCCGTTTTTCCACGAGTACATGCGGGCCATGCACGAGAGGTTCCCGACGCAGCGGAAGGGCCCTCCGCTCCTCCGAATCGTCGGTGAATCGAACTGCGGCAAGTCTCAGTTCACGCTCTTCTGCCTCAAGCTGGTGACCGGGAGCTACATCTCTCCCCTGCGTGCCCCGACAGAGTTGACGAAGAGTAAGGCGCGAAAGGCCGCCGAGTGGTACTCGGAGTACTTTCCTCTCGTGTACGACGATGTAGTCGCCGGGATGCTCGGCGGAAAGGATGGAGAAATTCTGATCAAATCGTGGTGGGAGACGTGGTGGCGACCTGACAAGCCATGGCCGACCCTCATCTTCGTCACGAACGACCCAAGGCAAGCCACCTGGTCGAAGGAGCGGGAGAAGAAGCTCCTCTTCGACGTGTACTTCGAGGGGACCGAGACCAATCGAACTTTGGTCAATACCGTCATCAGCGAGCCGAATGAAATCTACCCGCACTTCACGAAGGTCTACATCGAAAGGATGCGCAACCTGCCCGTCAGCGGGAGCGATCCGCTATATGCGGCCCGGGCCGCGATGAAGGAACTCTATCGCATCGCGGGCCGACATCCCCCTTCCCACTTCCCCGAGGTGCCGGTGGAGAAATCGTTCGACGTGGGGAAGGAGATGTTCATTGAACTGATCAACCATGGCAAGGTGGAAATCGACGCGACGACGAATCCTGTGATGATACATTTCAAAGAGGACATGCAGAAGCAGATGAACGAGTACATCCAGTACATTCCCGGCAAAAAACGATTGCAAGGTCGGTCGGTCGTTCTCGATACGCCCGACGATGTCTTTGACTGGATTGGCCTGGACAACCTCCCGGATGACGTGCGAAAGGCATGGCTTGCCCGCGTCAAAGGGCGGACCAAGCGTAGTTCGTGGTGGCGTCGCGCTCCAGAGGAACGAGGACGATGATGACACGGGGTGAGCGTCTGAGTAGAGACCGCGACTACTGCACGATTCACCTTTGTCAGAGGAAGTACTGTCGGAGGAGACACGGCCTCGCGAAACCACCGGCCAGCGACCGGCGCGCCGTCCGCGGGAATGCATCTCGCCCGAAAATTCCGAGGCCCGAACGACAGAGGCTCATCAGGCAGAATCGCGACCCGCCAATCCGGAAGAGCGGGGTGCCTTATCATCCCGTCCAGACGCGCGAGGGTGTAATCGACATGACGCCGATTGAACAGACCATGTACCGCCGCTTGGAAGGAGCGGGACTGAGACCTCGATGCCAGTATCCCGTCGGACCGTTCCGGATTGACTTCGCCTTCCCTGAGGCGAGGGTCGCCGTCGAGGTGGACGGCTCAAGATGGCATGAGGATCGGCAGAAGGACCAAAACCGGGACAACAAGCTGGACGCCCTCGGCTGGAAAGTCATTCACATTCCAGGGAGCGACGCAGTACGGAAGAGTGCGACTACGATCTTAGGTCCTATCTTTCGTGCGCTCGGACGGACATTCGATCATGCACGGCTTTACCCGCATCGCGCACGACTGTTCTCAGCGCGTCATCCTGGTCGCTGGGACAAGCACTACTCGATTGCTTCTTACGAGAACTCGAAAAAATGAGGGCCGCTTCGGTGCCTCTCCCCCACTCTTTCGGTGGTACTAATCCGAGGCCTTCGCCATGCGTTGGTACTTCTCCTTGGCCATCGTTCGGAACTCATAGTAGCGACGGACGAACGCATCCTTGTCGCCGACCTTGCTCTGATCTCGAAGCCCCACCACGAGCGATAAGTGCTCGTCGCGGTCCGCAGGGTCGAGATGCGGAGTCGCCCTGCAAAAACGGTCGAGAAACCGCTGATATGGGGCGTAGCGCGAATCGTCCACTCCGACCATCCACGGAAGCCAATTCGTCGAGTCCCCGAACGCGATGTCGTAGTACGCGCTAAGCCTTTCACCACCGGCCTTCGCACCGCCCTTCCACAATATGTAGGCCGTGTTTGCAGTCACGAATAGCGCAGATAACAAGCCCCCAATGACCGCATTCGTGATCGTCAGGCCAACGACGAGAAAGATTCCGACGATGGACGAGACGGACCCCACAATAACGACCAGATTCCGCAGAGCTTTCAGAACAGGGTTGCTCGAACGCACGTCAGAGTCTCCAACCCAGATAAACGACAACTCCGAGGACCAGGATCACAAAGCCGACCGGCCCCCACACCTTTGCTGTAGGGGTGCTGATCCCCGCAGGTGCGCCAATCCCAGCGAGCAGGAGCCCCGCTCCAAGCAACGCGAGTCCAATTCCGAAACTGGCATTCGCAATGTAGGTTACTCCTACCGCGATTGCGACGACTCCGATGATCATCACGATGGTCTTCAACCACAAGGCAATCTACACCTCCACCGATTCCTTCACGGGCTTCCAACGCGAACTCCGGTTCCTCGTGGTTCGGAGGGCGGGCGACCTCCTGAGCACCCGAAGATCACGTTGGTCTCCAGTTCGGTCATCCATGGGTCACCGGAGCCCCATGTATTTGAGCACTACCTGTAGATGTACCGATTCATGATTCTGTGGATGATCCTCGCGGGGCTCGGCGTTGCGACTCTGGGGACTGTCGTGCTCGCCATCGATGCGGTTAGACTCCTACGAACTGACTCCAACGAAGAGGCGAGGGCGATGTACCGAGAGTCTGCGCCGACATGGAAAGCCCCGATGGGCCAAGAGACGCGGGATTACATCGACCGGTTGGCGGGACAAATCACGCGCCGGAAGCAGATGTACGCGACTGGCTTCCTGCTGATCCTCGCAGGCTTCGTCTTGCAGGCGGTCGGAGTGGCGTTCTGATCTGGCCGAAACAGGGAGGCCGCACATCGCCACCAGACCGGGGTTTCCAGGGTAGACTTTATGCGAGGCTCCCGGCGTTAGTGCCTCATGAGCTCACGGCGTGCGCAGACCGCCTTCGATGTGGCTCTGGTTGCGGCGGTCGTGGTCGCGGCCGTCATATGGGCAACCGCGCTGAGTCCGGGCCTCATCGGCCTGACCGCGGTTCTCGCGGTGGTGCTCCTCCCATCGCTATATGCCGCGGCTTGGATGTTGATGCTTATCTCCAACAGTCTGTCGGAGAAATACAGTGCCATTGTCCGGGCAATCCTCAGACCCCGGAGGGATTTCCTCGCTGCAAGGCGACGGGGAGGCAACATACACGGGATCAGGTGGACCCTGTATGAAGTAGCCTCTGCCTTGCTGTTCCTCGTCGTCTTCCTCTTCTACTTCTTGGTCATGGTTGTATTCTTCTACGGCTTGGGTGGGCAACCGCTCTCGGATCCGACCCGCCTTATGATTGCCGCGTTCCTGGGCACCTCGGTCCTTCACTTCTCGGGAAGCGCTGAGGCGGGCGCGCCAAAAATCGTCTTCGAGTTCCTGGTGCCTTTTGGGATCATCGCTGGGCTCATCGACTTGATCTTCATCGGCCTCCCCACCCTGCTATCGTTGGGCTCCGCGCACGCCCCTGTGTTCCTCCTGTTTTTCGCGGCCTACTGTGGTCTCGACGCCCTCGTCCAGCATACGCGGAGTGGCGACAAAGGTGAGGGCGGCGCCCAACAGGGCGGCGGCGAGAAAGCTCGAATGTCCGGGGCGGGTAGGACAGAGAGGTCTCCGATCCGCGCCGTAATGATTGCGATGGTAGGCGTTGCACTCGTGTTCATTTTCATTCTCCGGCCTCCCAACACCGCATCCATCAACGAACAGACCTGGGCTACAGTCCTGACCATCCTCGCGACGGGCACGGTCACGTTCCTCTCATCCTGGGGCGTCTTCTTGCTCCGAGAGCGGAGGCGCAAGACCGGGTTCGAGAGAACCCTTGCGGTTGAGGCGGAACTTAACACGGTCGAATGCGTGCGCATCGTTCCGTTACTAAGAAAGCAAGTAGAGTCCGGGGCCTTGGATAGCCTCCGGATCAGAATCGAGCCGCTCCCCCTGATGAAAGTGGTGTTCGAGGCTTTTCGGTCGGACCTTCGCTTTCTTGACCGGGATTTGCTCCAGAAGGTACTGATTTTCTACCACCGTCTCGATGAAGCCAACCACTACGTTGAACTGAGCGGCGAATTTGGGATGCCGGGATTCGCGCGCACCGCCGCAACCGCAGCCATCACGGCGCTGGAACAGGCAGCCGCAGAGGGGCGAAGCCTTCTCAAGGAGCTTCTCCCAAAGAGCGAGACATGGGGCAAAGGGCCGACGGCTCCGGTCTAACCGACTCTGAAAAAGCTCGATGCGACGAGTCGGGAAGACCAGCATGAACAAGCGCCGCCCAAAAAATGAGAAAGGTGCGCGAGGCCGCGAGGCACTCGCGCGTTCGGGCTCGCCTAAAACGAAGGCCGTGAAGGTCCACGTCAGTCCCCCTAGGATTGGTGCACGCCGCGATCATGGCCTGCACGTCGTCGGGCATCAGCACCATGTCGAGCCCGATCCGGTGTGCCTTCGTGCGCTTCTGCCGGGGCAGCGCATCGAGAAGGTCGCGCTTCTTGTGCACCGTGTAGAACATCCGGAGCACGACGCGCACGGGGGCCGACTTCCCGAGCAGGACACCACTCCAGCGCCTCGACCTCCGCAACGCTCAAGTCCAGCAGGGGCTTTGGAGACAGTCGCCGAACTATGCCGAGGAACCTCGCGTACTCCTCAAGCGCCGCCTCCTTCGTTCCCTGCTGTGTCCGAACATCCGCGAACCGAGCCCATCCTGGCTCGGCCTTCCCTAGCATCCCGACTGTCTGTTTTCCGGTGGGCATCATGGGCAACCTCCCTATCCATACGTGGCCCACTTCTGGAAGAAATAACCAAGTGCGGACGGTAACTTTGCCTGACGAGTCCATGGACCGGGAGGTGAGTCGCTGGAAAAGCTTACCTTGTGCGGACATTAATGAACGATAAATAACTGTGTGGTGCGAACTATGAGCGAAATGTCCGGGATGGACAAGTACAAGTTCCGACGGGCCCTCGAGCACGTCGAAGAAGCGGTAGGCCGGGGCACGGAATTGGTCAGCGTCTACGTCCCGCCGGGCCGGCCGATCTCCGACGTGACGAACTACCTGCGGGGCGAGTTGTCGCAGTCGTCGAACATCAAGAGCGCGAGCACTCGGAAGCACGTGACGCAGGCGATCGA
>Ga0209237_1000515_pt1 | contig 22123 bp, 22 predicted proteins | sample GraSoi013_1_40cm_2_FD_185820 | JGI IMG/M metagenome (GOLD analysis project Ga0209237, IMG submission 185820) | Grasslands soil microbial communities from the Angelo Coastal Reserve, California, USA - Sample 10_02_2013_1_40cm (SPAdes) (version 2) | ecosystem: Environmental > Terrestrial > Soil >... | reverse complement strand
AGAGATCCATATCGACCAGTGGGTCTTCTCCGTTCTTTGTCCTCTTGCGCTCGTAAATGACGAAGAGGGCTAGCACTGGAAACGATAGTATGAGTAGCATTATCATCCAATTCGGCCAACCGGTCTGCTGACCCTCAGCGAGCGGTAGGACCAGCGAGACAAGAAAGAGCGATATCAGTCCAACACCGGGCAAGTCTAGCTTAGGTGCTCGTTCTGTTCTCGAAGGGTGGAGCACTAAGAATCCGGCCAGAACCCCGATGATGCCGATGGGTAGGTTGACGAGGAAGATGGGTCTCCAGGAGAGACCGGCCAGGTTGAGTTGTATGAGGAGCCCGCCAACAATGTTTCCCGTGATGGCGCCTATCCCGCTGATAGCGGCGAACAATCCCAGCGCCAAGGATCGTTCGGACCCTTTGAAAGTGACCTGAATAATCGACAGTACCTGGGGATACATGAGGGCTGCGCCGAGACCCTGAAGCGCACGAGCCCCGATCAGAAATACGGCAGAGGGCGCGTAACCTGCTAAAGCGGAGGCTACTGTGAAGACTGTCATGCCGAATAGGAAGATTCGCTTTCGATCTAGAATATCACCGAGACGGCCTCCTGTTATCAGGAAGACGGCATAGACGAGCGAGTACGCTGATACCACAAGCTCAAGATCGGCGACACCAGCGCCGAGACTGGTCTTGATTGAGGGGAGGCCCTGCGTTACGATGAACACGTCCAGAATAGCCATGAATGAGCCGACGAGTACGACCCCGAGAATTAGCCAGCGCCTATGAAGAGCCAGCGCTGTGGCCGTCTCGGCCGCTATCGCCGGTTGTGGCAGCTCTAGCTCGGTCGAAATCTTCGGGCTTCCCCGGTCGAGTCTCGACTCTCTTTCCGCCAGATTGCCACCGGATACCAACCCGACGAGTCTGAAAAGGTGGCACCTCCGGCAAGGACACGATGTAACTTGATGGCTGATGCCTTTCTTGTCTAGCCATTCCATCTTAATCACGCTGCACGGGCCAATCCTTCTCTAGCTGTTCACGAGTTGTAAACAAGAGTCTCGGATATCGCTACCGGTGCTTCTGTCGCCGAAATCGCGCAGAATCAGCCCTATTCTTCGATCCGTAACATGCCTTAAATCTCGCCCATAATTCGTTCGGGAACCACCCTAGATTTCCCCTCTCTTCGCCTTGCGATCCAAGCCTCGACCCTGCCCTGAATCGCCCATAATCTATGCCAGACGGGAAATTTTCTCTGGAAAAGGGGAGGGGGAGGTATTGTACAGAGCATCTCGCGACGCAAGAGCGGTCGGAGCGGGAAGCGCTTCGTTTTGCAAATCGCCCATTATCAGCTCCGATCTCGATTCTAGAAACCCTGCATGAACTCTCCCGAAATTCGTTCGGAACTGTCGCCATCTTTCCATTACCATCCCAGCCAAGATTGCGCCCTGAATCGTGTGACTCGCCCATTATCAGTGCCGGACAGGAAATGGTTTTTGGAAAATAGGGGGTCTTAGCGACTGCACCTCGCGACGCAAGAGTGGTTGCCGCAAAACGGACCCGGACTAAACGGTGTTACACGTAGATGTTTGACTTGCCCAGCTTGTCCATATCGAATCCTAGTCGTCCGACCATGTACTTGAAAACGTCCCTTCCAACCTCTGTCGCCTTCGCCGGGTCTACTTGGTCCTTTCGGAACCTTGACAGTAAACTGACGGAAATATCAGTCAAGGCAGCAACGAGCGTGACAACTTCTTCCACGGAGACCTGTTTCCGTTCCTCGAACACGTCCTTCTTGATGAACTCCAGGACCATAGCCGCATACTTCGCCATACCGTCGCCACCCTCCTCCATATCAGAGAGCACGGAACCTGAATCAGACATAGACTGAAGGAGACATTGGCCCGCTAATAAGAACCACTACAGCTGATCATTCTTTCCTATTTTCCGATTTAAAATGGAGGGCTTCAAAACGGAGGCTAAAGTGGCGTTCTGGATTTCTACCGTTGGTTGGAAATGTATTGTTTCGGTAATCCGGTGCTTAGCTTTGTGAGGCTGAGGTTGAACCTGTCCGTGTCTTCGGGCGAAGTGAGTAGAACGCTATTGTTCCGCCAACGCCTAAGGTAGCAGCGACAAGTGCGAGTTCTATCCATGTGTTTGTCGCGGTGCCAGGCTGTGTTGTGACCGTGTAGCTGAAGTAGGTGCCGTTGCTAGGGTTAACCGCCTTGTTGCTGTTGCCGTCGAAGGCCACAATATAGTATTCCACATGACCTCCGTTGTACTGCGGCGGTATGTGCGCCGTGGCTACGTGGCTTGTCGAATTGTAGGACGCCACAAGGGTAGTGTTAGCGGCCTTCCAATTGTCGGTCGTGTAAACCAGAGTCACGTTCAGCACCCCGCTATTTCCGGCCGTGACCGTCGTTGTTACCGTGACTTGGTCGCTGGGTCCCGGAGAAGAAGGAGAGATACTAGGCGTGCTAATGGTCGGCCCAGGTGGCGGCGCAGCGACGATAGCGACAGCTGGGAGTAGCAATAGTAGTGAGAGGACAAATGCCACATTCCTTGTGAAAGACGACATACGTTTTCATAACATGTCTAGGGATACTGGAACATACCTCTCTTGTAACCACTAGGCACTGACGAATGAAATTCTAAGCGGCTGCAAAGTCTCGTTGTGTTTGCATAGTATTGAGCCGGGCAGTGTCCAGCCCGAAACTTCTCACGGTCGACCGAGCACTAGAGTCAGACCGTAGCCGAGAAGAAGCCCTAGTGCCGGGGAGATAACCCAGCTTGCAATGATGAGGAAAACGTTCCTGGAATTCATGACTCGCATTTTGCTTGCTAACCCAGACCCTATGATTCCAGAGGAAACTGTCTCGGTAGTAGACAGTGGAACTCCGAGCTGATTGGCCAGTTCGACAGTCCCTGCGCCAAGTAGCTGGGAGTAGAACGCGTTAGGGTACCTGAGGCTATAGATCCCCTCTGTTAGCCTTCGTAGAGCTCCTCGACCGAGAACAAACACTCCGAGAACGCTCCCAATGCCGACTGCAACGGTTGCGATCTGTGGCTGGTTGGAAGGTACTCCGGCGATAAGTCCTAGCGCGTTGCTACCGGTGACGTATGCTGAGAGGAACGCCATTATTACCAGCCCGATTTTGAGCAGTGAAAGTTTCACCCAGAGGTTTCTGACGCTGTACCGGTCGTCGAGTCTAACGAAGAACAGCCCGAGAGCTGTCGCCACTATTGGCGCGCTCACCCAGAAGATCAGTATGAGAATCAGATAGTCGGTTTGTTGCAGGGTCCCGATGGCGAAGCTTACCCCGAGGATTGTCCCGGTTAGCGACTTTGATAGAGAGAGGGGGATTCTTGTGAGTTCTCCGCCGATGAAGATGAGTAGCGTTGCTAGGAGTATCGAGAAGATTTCAGTGCTGGTTTCGGATGGGAGGAACGCTTGTCTGACTCTGAAAAGCTTGGGACCTTCAATCAACAATCCCAGTAGATAGCCTGCGACGGCGATCAGGATTCCCGACCGTCTGTTGACCATTCTGCTACCGATGATCGTCCCGCAGCATGCTGAGAGATTGTTGCCACTAACAACTGCTCCCAGAAGCCCCGCTATGACAAGGGAGAGGGCGTCTAGGGAAAGGATCAAGCTTTGTTTTCCTAAGCGCCGAGACCCTTCATTATCACGATGACCAGGTCCGACGCGTCCTCGCAACGGTCGAGGATATCATCAGCCTCGATCGTGGTCTCGATGTAGTTGTGGAAGGAAGCATAGTCAAGCACTTCCCAAGACCCATAGATCTCGTCGAGCATACTGTCCTTAACATCGTCTCCCTGTTCTTCCAGCCGTTCAATCTGTCTAGCCAGTTCAAGTGATTGTTTCATGTCTGAGCCTGCAATGTTGAAGAGTTTCCGGAGCATCTGGAGCTGCATAAGTCCGATCTCGATGAGGCGAACTTGGTCTTTGCGGATGATCGCGTCAAACTCCTTAGCCTCCCGCAAGGGTCTCTTCGTCACTCTTCTAATCTGCCGTGACAAGGCATGAGCTCGGTCAAGAACACCGTCCACAGAGTCAGCTAATCTCTCGAACTCTCTCATAAGAATCGCAGAGATTGAGCCTTTCCCAAACATTTCTTCGAGCAACTGAACTATCTTGTCACCCTGTTTCTCCAAGAGACTAATCCTGTTAGTGCACGTTTCAATGTCGGAGAGTCCGTTGGGCGAGCCAGTAAGTATCTTGATCAGCAGGTGAAGCGATTCTTCGCCCAGACTGGCGAGCTCATCGACTCGGGTGAAAGCATCCCTCTCGCCCAGCTGGAAGAAGTCTTTGACTCGACGAATCATTTGGTTCATGGCATTTCAATCTCCGGGGAAAAGAGAAATCGTTGCCTCTAACGAATCTGACAGTTCAGCCCTGAAGACCTAGAAAAGACTGCTGTACCTCTCATCTTGACCGAGCAGCACGCTAGCATCGCTTTAGAGACGAAGGAGTAGAATCAGATTCGCAATGGCTAGGTCGATTATTGTCAACGGTATGGATCTCTTTGCGAACCGGGCGAAGGTCAACCGTTGTTTCGGCTTGTTTAGAATGTTCAGCGCGACAAGGTTGGAAGCGGTACCTACGGGCGTTGCCATTCCTCCTATTCCAGTTCCGACAGCAAGCGCCCACGCAAGTGGGGCGATGGGCACGCCCGGCGTGTTGGCCATCGCCGCGATGACAGGTATGAAGACCGTGGCCAAGGGTACATTGTCCACGACTTGTGATATGACCGCGGTGACCCATAGAACGAGAGTTACGGAAAGCGCGAGGTTTCCTCCTGAGACTTGGATCATTTCGCTTCCCAGCATCGAGAGAACTCCTGTCTTTCCCAGGGCAGCGACGAGTATGAAGAGCCCCCCGAAAAAGAAGAATATCTGCCAATCTATGCGAGCGAGAACGTGCTGGACCTCGTTCGACCGGGACGACTCATAGACAAGTATCAGGAATGCGGGGAGAAGAGTTGCGAGAGCCGCTGAGACCCCGAGAACTGTATGAACCACCAGGAAACTGACAGCCAGGACCAGAGATACGAGGCTGACCCTTAGCAGCCCGCGATCCTTCACCGCCTCGGACGGGCTTCGCAAGTCGAGCACCGGTTTCTGCCGATGGCGTCTCATCGCGTCCCGATGGAGAAAATTCCGGTTCTTCAAGTAGAGCAAGCCACCGTTCACGGCAATGGCGGCAAGAGCGATTGGCGCAGTGTTCTGGAGAAACTGGTTGAAGGTTAGTCCTAGAGAGGACCCGATAATGATGTTTGTTGGATCGCCTACCATGGTGGCTATGCCGCCTATGTTTGCGGCGAGAACCTCGGCGATAACGAAGGGCACCGGGTCGATCCCCAGTCCCTCAAACACCTCGACAGTGAGCGGAACGATGAAGAGCGCAACAGTCACGATGTCGAGCAGGGAAGCCATTCCGGCGGTCATGAGAGGGAGAAGGACGTACATGCGGATGGGATGGGCGTCCACTGATCTGGCAAGGTGCAGTCCCATCCATTCGAAGAATCCCGCTTCGCGAAGCGATGATGCGATGATGAACATCCCTAGCAAGACGCCCAGAGCCTGCCAGTTGATCGCCGAGGCTAGGTCCGATTCGGTGAGAACGCCGGTCCCCACCATCAGGGTTGCGCCGAGAACGGCAGCGGAGGGCTTGTGGAACTTGTCCGAGAGGATGAGGATGTAGGTGCCGATGAAGACCCCGATGACTATGACGCCTATTGGCGTGGAGAGAACCAAATTCCTCTCTGGCTAAGGCCTATTTCGTAAAAAAGCCTCGCCCAAGATTATGGCAACGAAATGCGCTCGGACCGTGCTACAACATCTTCGATCAAAATATCCTCTCTGACTCGAAGATGTTCCGGTTCGAAAAAGAATTCAGAGACAATCCGGGAGATACAGGAGAATCATGGGCGATAAAGTTCCTGGAATTCGGCTAGGTCGTTCAGGGCTTGTTTGTCAAGCGTTTTTTCGGCCTCGTCGTCCGGCGCACGAAGGTGCTTGTCAAAGTTTCCCGACTTCAAGTTCTTGACCAGATGAGCGAACTCGTGAGCCAGAGTTAGAAGAGGCTCGCGCGATGCTTTGAAGACCGTGATTAGAAACTCGTTGTGGCCATCCTTTTCGCGGTACGAGAGTAGCCCCTCATAGTAGCCTGGCCTAGTACCTTTGATTGGGGGAGGCGGTCTAGAACTGTACTCGACAAACAGCTGGTTCCTATCTACACGGTATTTCTTGCACAGGAACAGTACGAAATCGGCGAATTGGCCTGGGTATTCCTTTCCTTCCATCAGTGACCGCTTCAATTCAGGACCGTTCAAAAGCTGCACGCCGACTGTTGGCTTGGACAGGCATCCTATACTAGTTTCCGCTTGCGAATAGCCATCCCAACCAGAAGAACTCCTACAAACACCAAAGGTCCGGGCTTGCAAGAAGAAAAACTCGCCCATTTCAAGCCCTGATCGCAATTCTGGGACCTCCCTGGGGACTCTCCCGAAATTCGTTCGGAATTGTCGCCATCTTTCCGTTGCCATCCCAGCCAAGATTGCGCCCTGGATTGCCTGACTCGCCCATTATCAGTGCCGGACAGGAAATGGTTTCTAGAAAATAGGGGGTCTTAGCGACTCGACCTCGCGACGCAAGAGTGCTCGGCTCGGGAATCCAGACGTTAGAAATCGGCTATTATCAGCCCCGATCACAATTCCAAGCCCACGATTTCCAGAACACAACTTTCCACGCTTAACCACAGGGGAAAACACAGAGATCGAAAAAGGCCAGACAAGCCCATAATACGCCCATCTCAAAGAAACAAACCCGGAACAAAGCCCGGACAGAGACATCCAACAGAAAAAATTCAGGCAGATTGCTAAAAGCTCCCACGACGCGAGAGTGGTTCCTGGGCGAGTATCACACACAGTTTTGAGCATAGTTTTTTATCAACAGCACTACGGCCGAGACCTCATGCCCCATCACCGATACAAGCTACCCGATCTTCCTTACGCGTACAACGCGCTCGTCCCGACAATCTCTGAAGAGATAATGAAGCTCCACCACGACAAACACCACCTTGCCTACGTGAACGGCGCCAACGCTGCCCTGGACAAGCTCCAGAAAGCCCGCGAGACCGGCTTCGCTGGCGTCGATGTCAAAGGGATCGAACGAGACCTCGCTTTCCACGGTTCGGGCCACACCATGCACAGCACCTTCTGGCCCAACATGAAACCGAACGGCGGAGGAAAACCAGGTGGAAAAATAGCCGACCAGATTAACACCGACTTCGGAAAGTTCGAATCGTTCAAGGAACAGTTCAGCACCGCCGCCAAACAAGTCGAAGGCAGCGGCTGGGCCGTCCTAGCCTACGAACCATGGACACAACAGCTAATCACGCTCCAAGCTGAGAAACACAACGACCTAACGGTCCAAGGAGTAGTCCCGATCCTCGTCCTCGATGTCTGGGAACACGCCTACTACCTACAATACAAGAACGATCGCGCGGCCTATGTAGACGCTTGGTGGAACGTCGTCAACTGGGACGATGTCGAGAAAAGGCTAGAAAAGGCCAGACGTTAACTCCTCCAAGTCCTCCTCCTCTTCTTTTTTCTTCGCCACAACTACAGGCTTCACTATCCTCTTCTCGATCTTTACCTTCGACGCTGGCAGCGGCTTCCCGTGCCCCGGACAAATAATCTCCGGATCCAAATCCAAAACCCGTTTTATGCTCGCCTCGGTCTGAGAGATACTCTCCATCAGCAATGGCTCTACAAGTCGGCCTCGCCGAGCCCGCAAGAGATCGCCGACAATAGCCACACTAGGCTGGTTGAGAAAGAGCGTAACAGAACCTTTCGTATGTCCCGGCGTCCAGACCACAGACCCATCCAAACCCACCCCGTCCAAAACCGACTCTTCATCAGCAGCTAGATCCACGTGCGCGGTCTGGAACTTGATGATACGAAACAGCTTCAACGACCAATATTCAAGCGTCGTCAGCTTTCTCACCACTCTTCCATAGAGGCTCCAAGCTCTCGGAGCCGATATCACCAGCGTCCCAGCCGCATACGGCTTCTCGAAGGGATGAGAAGCCAGCTTAGCCCCGGTCTGCTTCTTCAAGGCCGCCGCACTCCCAATATGATCCAAGTGCCGGTGAGTCAACAATACAAGCTTCAAGTCCGAGGGTTTCTTTCCCAGCCTGGCAATAGCTTTGAGAATCCCCTTCTCGCTACCAGGCAATCCGCTGTCCACCAACACCAGACCTTTGGAGGCCTCAACGAGGTATGTGTTAGCCGCTCTTGCCGGAACCCTGTAAACTCCCTCTGCAACCTTGCGCACTTACAGCAACATCCTTTCCCCACAGTTCGAAACCAGTGTCTTCTTTCTAGAACCCGTTCGGCGCAAATCCTGCCCAGCTTTCACGCTTGAGCTATCATAAGCTGATTTAAGAATGGTGAACCGATGGAAGGAGATCCACGGTCCACTCTGGTAAGTTGAAAGAGTCCGTGTCGGCTAGCGAGTATTTAGTTTCTCTATTTCCTCGACCTGCTGGAGAATCTCCGCCATGGAACAAGGCATTAGATCAGGCCTCCTCATGTAGGCAGCCGCGGTAGCATTCGCGAAAACTAGCCGTTCTCTATGTTCCAATCCCATACCCTGAGCAAAAATGTCCCCCGCGTTCCATGCATCCCCCGCACCAGTCACCTTCAGTGGAGTTGTACTCGCACACAAAGCTCGTTCTCTCTGGCCATCGATGAAAGTTGCCGAAAAACCTGCGGTGTGAAGATCGACACGGACCCCGAGCATGCTGAAGACGCTCGCGGCTTCAAAGAGAGGGTTCGCATCCTCGCCTTCAATCCCGCCTGTCTCCTTTCTGACAACAGCCGCCAATTGCTCCAACTCGTTCTCGTTAACGCTCAAGACATCTACCAATCCCTGGGTGAGAACCCGCTCGTTAAGCCGAGGAATCTGACTCGCCTTCGAGGTCGGGTCTCCAGGGTCGAAGAACGTCACCGCCTTCCCCTCGTTCCTCGCGGTCTGAAACACTTGTTCAGCCAGCTCTGTCCCCTTCAGGTTCTGGTTCCAGTTGAAAACACAGACGAAATCAGCTTCCCTGATCAGCTGCATATCACTCTCGTCCAATTTCTCTGGACCGAAACCCGACAGGGATCCGGGATCGCTCGCCATAATGTTGACTCGTCTGCCTGAATGCTCCGCCTCGAAGGCGAGAGTCCTCGAAACCGATCCCGCAGTGGTAACATGTGAGAGGTCTACCCCCTTCAGAAAATGACCTAGAGCCATCTTCCCGAACTCGTCTGTCTCGATGATCGGGACCACGTTGACATCTAGGTTTGAGAGCTGGGCAGAAAAGTTGGACGCGTTCCCGCCCCTCCCTATCAGGTGCTTCCAGCCAAGGAGGTTCCCCCCTCCCCTTCCGGCCACATCAACCATTGCACTAGCCATCTCGTCAAGTTTGCCTGGAAAAGCGAGAACGTAGTCCAGATAGAAGTCGGGCATCGCAACAACTTTGAAGATAGGCTTCTTTGCGAGTTTTTCCTTCAGCGTAGACGCGAGTCGTGACACCTATCCGCCACCAAGACCAGTGATATTTTCCTACTATTAGTTGATAAGGATGGGCTAGAGGAGAGGAATGGAATCGGCCTAGTCAAATGTCGCAGGGACAAGAACGCGCTATAACCCGGCGCAAGATCCAACAACTCGCATTACGAATCTATCATACCTCAAGGTTCGACACCGAGACCATCCACGAGCTCAAGGAGGACAGAACCGCGACCGGGCAGGCGGTCGCAGTCCTACTCCTCGTCGGACTATCATACGGACTCGGATTCAGCATCTTCAATGGGCTTCAACACAGCTCGTTATCACTTGACTATTTGATCTCAAACACTTTGGCCAACATGATCATCACTGACTTCGCCGCCTTCATCTGGTCAGCAACAGTTTTCCTAGTCGGAACAAAACTGTTCCAAGGCAAAACAGGCTACTGGCAACTCGCCCGACCCTTATTCTTCTCCACAGCTCCAGGCATCTTCTTCATCCTTATCGCAATACCATTCTCACCCGTCATAGTAACAACGGCTGTCGTTGTCGCGGCATGGATCGTCTCGGGAGAATTCGTAGCCTTGAAGAGTACGATGGGTTTCAACACGCAACGGACGCTCCTGACATCGGTTGTTGGCCTGCTAATCCTTGCTTTCATTCAGATGACGATCTAGCAGATTGGCATTCCAAACTTAGCTCCGTTCCGCTAATTCGGAGAAACTTTCAGCATGACCCTAAGCAGTACATCTTCCCAAAGCAACACGAAGGCGACGGAGAGCCATTTTTCCCATGAGTTGATAAGTGCTGTAACAACAGGAATACGAGAAAAAGGAGCCTAACATGATGATCTGGCCCTTTGCTACCAGACAAGACCTCAACGTCAAAAAGATGCTATCCCGAATCCTGAATGCAGCACGACTCGACGGTGACACCTTCAGAGAACTGAGAGATGATTCAAGCGCCACTGTTCAGTCGGTCTCTCTCGTAGCGATAATCGGGCTATGCTACGGTGCAGGCTTGGGCTTCTTTGGCTTTTTCGTCGCCGGAATATCTCTCCTTGACGTCTTCACAATCATCCTGATAGGTTTGCTCTCTGCCGCCATCATCGCCTTTGTCTGGTCAGGCACAACCTTCCTGATCGTCACGAAACTCTTCCGGCGAACAATTGGCTACTGGGGGCTCGCGCGCCCCTTTTTCTTCTCATGGGCACCGGGGGTTCTGTTCATCCTAATGTCTAGTCCAATCCCCATAATTTCCGAAATCATCCGAGCCGCGGGAACCGCTTGGATAGGAGTAGCCAGTGTGTTCGCAGTCAAGCACGCTGCAGGATTTAGCGCTCAGCAGAGCATGCTAACGTTCATCATCGGCGTGTTAGTCCTAATCTTCATCCTAGCCTTCATCCAGTTCCTCGTTCCAGTGAATTGACTTAACACGATTCCATCTTTTCGCCCGACAACCTTGTATGAACACGCGATCGCCGGGGATAGGAACTCTGAACCGGAAAAATTGATGGTCGTGCCTATTTGCTAGACTGCGGAGAACCGGTAGCTCTTAGAGCCGAGGCTCTATACTTACTGAAAATCTCCATGGCTGGATCTTTGGTCATATCGTGGTCCTTGTAGAGATGGTCCTGTAGTTCGTAATAGGTTGCGAATGTCCTCTCGATACCTTTCACCGCGCAAACAAAACAGAGAATCTTATCCTGAACCATTCCTCAGACACGATTCCTGATCGACTGAATCACTTCCGGGCACCTGGATAAAAAGAGACTCTATCAACATCCAAAATGAGATGTTAACTACGTCGCGCTACCGTGGAAACCGAGCAAAGAAAGTTGACCGACAAGTCTGGAGGCTTCATCAAAGACCCGATTCATGGCTACGTCAGGATTAGCCAGACTGAGAGATCGGTGATTGACACTGAACCTCTTCAAAGACTCAGGCGCATACGCCAACTTGCCGGTTCAGAATTCGTCTACCCAGCCGCAAACCACACAAGGTTCGAGCACGCCATAGGCGCGATGCACCTAGCGGGCGCTCTGTCAGAGACACTGCCAATAGATCTCTCTCAGCATCAGCAGAGACAACTGCGCCTGGCCGCGCTACTTCATGACGTTGGACACGGCCCCTTTTCACACGTGTTCGAGCCGCTAATGGCAAAGTACCTAGGCAAGAATCACGAGGACTTTGTGCCATGGCTTGTGAGCCAAACCGAAATAGCCGAAAGGCTTGAGGCCGCAGGATTCAACGCGAAGACTTTGGGTCGACTGGCAATTGGAAAACTGAGGGACAAGAAGCGTCCATACCTAGACCAGATGATCAGTGGTGGCGTCGACGTCGACAAGATGGACTACATTGTCAGGGACTCCTTTCACACGGGAGCCGGATACGGCTCGATCGACGTTCATCGCCTCCTATACACGATGGATATTATAGATGGCAATCTTTCAGTTGATGGAACAGCCGTAGCAACACTCGAGAGCTTCCTCCTTGCACGATTCGAATCTTTTCGGACCATATATTTCCACAGAGCGTCTAGAGCGGTTCAGATAATGATAGTCAAAGCCCTTGAGGCAGCAAGAAATGAGCTCCACCTATTGGACTTTGACGGACCCGAAGATTACCTCAAACTTGATGATTACAAGGTATGGACAGAGCTGAAGGAGTGTAAGAAGTCCAAGAAGATCATGAATGACCTGGAAGCCAGGAGGCTCCTAAAATGTGCATACGAACAGACCCTGTTTTCCAGTGAAGCGCTAGTTTCCAACGTGTTTTCAAGCGAACACGTTCGAGCAGATATTGAAAAACAGATTGCCCGCAAGGCGAGGATTTCAGAAGAGGACGTGATCATCGATGTGCCTACCTTACCATCAGTGCCCTACCAGCAGACTGCGGATATGCAGCCCATGGATGTACCCGTCTTCAAGCGCGTTCCTTTGGGAAAGAAACAGATCGTTCCTTTAGCCGAGGTTTCGAGGATAGTCGGAGTTCTCCAGACGTTCATGAAACTGGTAAGAGTCTACACAGGAGAGGCTTACCGTTCTAGAGTCGAATTGGCAGCGCGCGCGATCCTAGGGGACGCCCAGAGTTCACGAAAGACAGCCCGCTGATGCTGATTCGCCCGCCTAAATCCTGTCACTTCCTCGGAATTCTACAAGTTACATCAGCACTTTATTTCAACCCCTGAATTGACTTTGATATCCCGAGAAACCGTGGTGTCAACCCTGCCCAAGTTCATGCAAACACTTGACGATGTAATTTATCGGGAGCTGGAAAAGATGGCGAAACGGAGAGGAATAACGATCCAAGAATTAATCAGGGCGGTTATAGTACCGGAGTGGATCAACGGACACAATGGCGGGGACGCAAGGAATCCTCCCGCGAGCAAACTGAATAATTGGCGCTAGTTTCTATGAAGCCTAGAGCCAACACTCTAGGCGAAACCACACGCGACTGACAACACGTCAAAACGTCTTCTTTCCTATTAAAGAATCGCGGAAAGCTCTGGATTGTTTGTACTGTTACAAAGAGGATAATGCTGGTCCAATTCACTGTCTTCTCAGTGAGAGTAAAGATGTCGAAAAGTAAGCCAACATACTCGACTACTGTGCAAAACATTCTCTCAATGATTACCCGCAGGATGACGATTCGATGAGCGTTGAGAGATTGGACGATACTGTGGCGGCGATTACCTTCGCTGCTACAGTAATCACCATCGCACTAGGTTTCCTCCTCAATCTTTAGAGGAAGCCGAGTCGGTACCTGGCCCAGACCTAGCCTTATCAAAAAGGCTCGCGTAAAGGCGCAGTGCCTCGCCTTCTGAGAGCTTTGTGTTTATCGATACTATGCTCATCTTGTGGTAGATTGCCGCAACCCTCTCCGATAGGGCCCTCGCGGCGATCAGGTATTTCCCGCCGAGGAGAACAGATGAGGTCCCTAATCCTCCCTCGCGCAACCCTGGGGTCGACACGGCTAAGGTGCCAATCTTGATCGAACCTTCATAGAAGAACGCCAAGACCGCGTTTTCCATCGGAAGGAGGCTAACCTTATGGACCGAGCCGTTCCTTTCCAGACTTGCTTCGAGCAAATCTCCTTCAACTCACTCCCTGTGTTCTCCTGCTATGAATTGAAGGAAAGGGGGAAGTTGCGTCCAGACTAGCCTGCAAATTAGAAGAGACATTTTCTCGGCTAGGTAATGTAGCGATCCTTACCTTCCTCAGGCTTCTCCTCGCCCTCCTTGGACTCTTCAACTTCCGCGTGTCTGAAACGTTCCATCTTCTTGCGCATGTCCTCAATCTCGGTGTCCAGCTCCTTCAAGTCGACCGGGATGCTCACTAGACCCGTCAGCATTTGAATGACAGCCCTTGCTGCCTCCAAATCCGGGTAAGCGCCTGTTGTCGCTCCCAAGAGGCCTGCGCATGAGAGACTGCGCTGCCGGCCTATTCCAAGAATCACTCCCGCCGCTCCTGTGACTGCGCCGCCCTTTGCAAGCTTTGCTCCCATTTTCCTCAAACGTTCTCCGAGGGCAGATTCTCCAACAACAGCATAGACAGCTCCGACGTCGTTTCCGGAGCGGGTTCCATATCCACCCATGGTGTAAACGGCCTTACATCCGAAACGTTGCGCAAAGTCAAGAACAATACTTGCGACCTCATATTGTCCCGTTACACTTGGCTGGGCGTCTCCTGTGAGGAGGATGACGTTGGGGTCTCGCTCGCCGTAGCCGTAGAATTCGTAGCGTGGGAGAGAATATGTCCCGTCTTCTGAGATGTTGATGCCAAGGTTGCCGTCGGGGAACAGTAGGTAACTGGAGTATAGCTCGGCGATTTTCCTAGGCTTTAGTTTTTCGATGAAATAGTCGACCGCGACCTTTCCCACGTAGCCGAGACCGGGAAGGCCTTGTATCAGGACAGGTTCCTTTAGTTCGACTTGTGCAAGCTCGTGTATCCTGGTGTCGCCGAGCGTTTGAGAAGCCATGAAGCAACGCTTTCGGGCTCCCGCGGGCATTGTGGCTTATAGTTATTTCGTAGAGCTGCCAAGACCGAGTCGCGGGCTCGAATCTTCGCGTGTTCGATCGATTCCGTAGGGGGAATGGGCTAGTGTTCGCCCTTCATCGTGGAACCCGATGGGACAAGAGCCTTCAGCTGGGTGTTTGCTCTCAAGAGTTCTCCGGTAACAGCATAGTATGCCCGGCTTCCTAGCGGCAGGAATCTCAAAGCTTTCGATAATTGTTTGATGTATATTTTGAGTTCTTGTGGATCGTGCCGTTGCCGAGACTCTACACTATGCGTTTCAAACCCTTCTCCAGGAGACTTGATTGTGAGCCGTTCTTTCCTTCTTGGCACCCCTAGTTCATCTCCGGGTTCCTTCACCTTAATCAAACGTAATGAGTATTCTGTATCTGAAACACTTGCTGGACCGGAATGATCTGGAACTCTTACCGGATGGTGGAGAAGGAGGATCACAATTCCTCGACGGACTGATCACGGCATTTTGGAGAGGGAGAGTTAAAATAGCTTGAGTCGCGCTTGCACTTCACTTCAGACCAGAAGTGACATTCGTGAGCTGTGCACCATTTGTCTCATCACCGCACGATGTTGTGAAGAAGATGCTGGAGGTTGCAAGGGCTAGCAAGGACGATGTTCTCTGCGATCTTGGCTGTGGCGACGGTCGCATATTGACTACTGCTGTCAAGGATTTCGGTATCAAAGCCGCTGTCGGCTATGAGATCAGAGAGGACCTGTTCAAACAGGCCTCCGGGGAGGTTGAGAAGCTGAAGCTGGTTGAGAGGGTGCGGATCTTCAACAAGGACTTGTTTCAGGCTGACCTGAAGGATGCAACTCTGATCACCCTGTATCTTACTACGTATGCTAACGAACGGTTGAAGCCTAAGCTCAGATCGGAGGCTCGGCCTGGCTCGAGGATTGTAAGCCATGATTTCATGATCAATGGCTGGAAGCCTTCGAGAAAAGAGAATTATAACGAGCACACGATCTATGTCTACTCGATTCCTGACGCCTACTCCATCTAAGGCTCGTACCCAATCTCGTCGAATCTTGAAGAGAGAATAACTGCTCCTAGCTCGACTGTTCTCGGCATCTCATCAGCTATAGTTGTGACACGAACGATACCGTTCCCGATTCGTACAATCCTTCCTATCGAGAGCAACACTCCCTTCTCGTCGAGTAGTCCAGCAAGAGTTCCTCTGTGTGTTGAATCTCGATCGATCCGTTCCTGTCTGGGGGCGTTGAACATTCTGAGCTTGATCGCGTTGAGTCTAAGATTCAGATGCTTAGAGTTCTGGAGAAATCTTCTGTATCCTTCTTCCCTTGCCTTCTTTCTTTCTTCTCTTGTTCTTGTCCGGGCAAAGCTTGAGGCTTCGAGCCGCAGCGTTGGACATTGTTGCAACTCAAGAATTTGATCGAGCTCGTGATCGAGGCTTAGGCCAAGGACAAGATCTGGTCGTAGGCTGTCTAGTAGCTGGAGCTTGTGCTCGACAGCTTCATCTTCTCCTACCCAACCATCGGTGTTCAAGATCGTGATCTCGCTTCCCGTTGAGAGTTCGTCTTGGAGACGGGCGATTGATTGTACGAGCTTGTCTGGGACTGAAGAGGGGCTGGTGTCGCCGATGAAATATGACCTTTCAGGTCTTAGCTCTTGGAGGCTGAAGATGTGCTTGGAAACGGTTGAGGAACTGGTGGTGGTCGGTGGACCGATGTCTGCTTGTCCAACATCACCATCGATGATACTTGTCTGAACTCTATGGTCAAGGCAGGTGTTGGCGAGGTAGGTGCAGAGTGTGGATTTTCCAGAGTCGACATCTCCCAGAATAACAATGAAACCTCGTGAGTGTATGAGGACATTTGCCGCATCTCGCCAGCTCTGGGGAATAGTCGACCCGTTGACTTGGCTGTATTGGCCGTGCTCTCCAATCCTGACTTGAACCACTGCCTCCGTGTCTGTCTCTATTGGGATTCTTCGATGTTTCGCGACGACTATTGGGTCGCTGGTTCGGATTGGGGCGGCAAGTATCGTGGCTGTTCCCTCTTGGAGAGCGATGGATGCGGGACCGTCAACAAGAAGGGTCTTCTCTTTCTCGAGTCGAAGTTGGGGGAAGTATCTTCCTCCTAGGCAGAGTTATTCAATCTGAGCAAGTGTCGGGCTCCTCAGACTGGTTGATTCTTGGTTATGGAAAGGCTGAGCACCGGGACGAGTGGTCTGGACCGGTTGTTGAAAGGCGGTTTTGCTCTCAGACAAATCAACCTGGTCTACGGGGAGGCGTCGACTGGGAAGACGGTCTTGGCGATGCAATCTGCACTCAGAGCCGCGGCGAGGGGCTTCAAGGTTTTCTTTGTTGACGCTGATCTCTCCTTCTCGGTTCAGAGGCTAGAATCCCTAGAACGAGGGAGAGCGCTCGCTGAGAACATTGTAGTGTTTCAGCCGGAAGACTTTCGAGAACAGACTCGGATAACCGAGAGCCTTGAGGTTCTCTTGTCAAAGACTCCAGCCTTGTTGATCGTTGATTCCGTGACAGGTCTCTATCGTGCCGATCTCGAGAAGCCTGGAACGGTTTTCGTCCACAATCGTGAGCTCAACAGGCAACTTGCATATCTTTCCGACCTCGTTTCGAGATTCGAGCTTACTATCTTGTTGACTGGACAGGTTCACAGCCAGCCGAGCCGTGGGAGCTGGCTTATCGCGCCTGTCGCGACTAGGACACTTAGACACTGGTCGTATCTCATCTTGAGACTGCGCCCAACTCCAAGACATGATGTAAGAGAATGTCTCCTCGAGAAGATGGATGGTAGAGAGGCTAGAGGTCAGAGAGCACTTTTCAGAATAGGCGAGAGCGGATTGGAAGACGTGTAGCGTTTGGTTCATAACTGTGCCATGGTTGACGGAGCAGGCTCAAGGCTCTAGGCGATCCAATCTGGGAATATTTCTAGACGCGCTATTGTTCATCGGGCCTTCATACGTGGCGAACGCTGCGCCTCTTCTTCTTGGCGGTGGCACTCCGCTGGATGGGGGAAAGAACTTTCTCGATGGAGAGAGGATTCTGGGCGCACACAAGACGGTTCGAGGATTATTCGCAGGGATCATAGCTGGTACTGTGATAGGGCTCGTTGAATCACCGGTCAACAGCCACCTCTTGCTCGGAGGCTTCATGATAGCCTTGGGAACGGTGCTCGGGGATCTGGTGGGCGCCTTTCTAAAGAGGCGTATCCGGATAAAACCGGGCAGTCCGCTGCCGATCGTGGACCAGCTGGATTTCGTGTTCGGAGGGCTGCTTCTTGGACAGGTCTTTTTTCAGATGAATCTGCCATCTGTTCTCATCGTGATATTGGTGACTCCGCCTATTCACCTAGGAACGAATTATGGAGCGTACTTGCTGGGAATCAAGAGGACACGCTGGTAGACGTCAAAAATAGATGCGTGCTTGTATCTGCATAAGTCTAAAATCCTCACCTTCTGACGAACTCGCTTCTTAGAAATGTCAACTCCGCCGGCAAACAAGAAGAGCAGAAAGGGCCTTCTGGTACTCCTGGTCATCGTAGTTGCCGCTGTTATTCTGGTAATTCCTCCCGCGTTGGCAGGAGGCTTGATGGTTCCGGTTTCCAAAGTGGTCTTCGGCGAGAACACAGGGTCGCTTTCAGCAACGCAGGCGGCCGCGAATGTCTCATTGGTAACAGCGTACGAGTACTATTTTTCGATCAGGGCAGGAGGGATGTTCAGAACGAGCGATACAAGCGTATCGAACTCGAATGGCAACACGACCATCACGATAGATCTGAAACTGACTAATCCTTCAGGGCAGACGATCGACTTGGGAAATACGAATATTAGCGGAGGGATAGGGACGCGGACGCACACGATCTACTTGTCCATCGATCAGGGCGTCCGGGCGTCAGGCTCTTACGTGCTCAACATTGACATCACAGCGAACGTAACCGTTGGAGTAAACTTGCAGCTCAACCTAACACATGTTGTAACTACTACCTTCACAGTATCATAGCGCGACTTCTCCTCAGGCACTCTTGTGGCGCGAGGTCTGGTCGCTAAGACCCCCTATTTTCTAGAACGCCTGCTGTCTGGGGGTGATAATGGGCGAGTCAGGCGGTTCAGGGCACAGTTCCCGCTTTGACCGGAGGGGAAAAAGACGGGAAATCTAAAGCGATCTCCGAACGATTCACGAGGCGAGAAAGGGGCGTGGTCCCAGATCATGGATCCGGGCTGATAATCGGCTTTTTTTTTCCACTTTTGAAGCCCCGGAGCCTGGTCCGGCCGGCGATTAGCCTACGATATCAGGTGGGTGGTTGGGGTTTGTCTGGGCAGAGCTGGCGCGCTGGGAGGATATGATTGGGGGACACTTGGATCGGCGGGAGGGGCGAAGAGACGGTTCATGGCCATGGCAGTCTTGCTCTCCCTAACCTTCGCCAGAATACCCGGTTCCACCCTCCGATAGAAGAGCGTTGGGGCGAGAATGCATGAGGGTAACAAGGACTCTAGAAGGGTTGTAGTGAGCGAGATTGCCTTGTCTAGGCTTCCACCTAGGGATATGGCAAAGGTGAGAAAAGCGCCCAGGCTTCCGACCGAAGCTAGCCAGTTCGACATCCAGGCTCCGGGAGCTGTAACCGTAACCCTCTTCGGATTATGACACCTTAACCCCGAGTCCTCGAGAACCCAGAAGAGAACATGTATTGAAGATGGGACGGCAAGTATGAAGATGGCCACGTACACGAACTCGTTGCTGACAATCGCGACATTCGCTGGACTAACCTGCGTTATCTCCGGAACAATGGTAGCGGACAAGACAAACACGAATAATAGAACCCGGAAATCCCTCAGGATACGGCGCGAAAAACCCGGAGGCCCAACCGGCTTCTCGAAATAGTACATGTGACCCGACGACTCACGGAAATGGCGTATTATTCCGATGACGAGGAATACGAGACGATCCACTACAAGGCTCCAGATCAGGACCGGGATGCCAACGTATACCACGATAATCGTGGCGAGCCAGCCTATGCCCTTGTAGGTGCCCGCCGCGAGAAGAGGCATCAGGGAGAGAATCCCGATGACATACTCCTTCCGATAGGTCAAGAATCAACGGTGAATGGCTTCTAAGAGCGAAGTATCAGTTTTCTAGAACCAACAAGGCCCCCGTCCCGGGAAAGCCTTCCCAGACTAGGCTCGGGTGTGACTGACCGCGGTTAGAAGGGAGAGACGCTTGTGAAGTTAAAGTCCCTCGCCAGGATACCAGGCTGGAGGATTCGGAACGCTTGGAACTCGGAGAAGTTTCGCACAGGCTCGGAGACCGCGTCGACTTTGCTGAACAGCTCGAGGAGGCTCTGGTTGAACCGCAAGTTCTTCACCGGTCTCTTGATCTCACCATTCTCGACCAGGAACGTTCCATCCCTCGTCATGCCCGTAACGGTTTTGGTCTGGGGCTCGACCTCTCGAGTGTACCAGAACCGGGTAACAAGCAATCCCTTATCCAACTCTCCAATCAACTCCTCGGTGGTCTTGGTAGCTCCTCGGCCTCGAATTACGAGGTTGGTCGGCAGCTCACCGAGAGGGTTTGGCAAGGGCAGCTCGTGACCCGTCGCCGCTACACCGTATCGGTGCTGGGATATTCGGGAGGAGACGACGTTTCGAAAGACCCCGTTCTCGACAAGCGACACTTTGCTCTTCTGGCAGCCTTCTCCATCGAAGGGCGGCCCGGCCTGGTTGGGATGATACACGTCATCGTCGATGCTGATGTTGTCGCCGAGGATTTTCTCCCCGAGTTTACCTGAGAGGTAGCTTCTTCCTTCCTTGTACTGTCGCATTCCCAGATCGGGACTGTAACCGGTGGATGCGGATACGGCGAAGAAGAGCAGCATCTCGCTCCATGCATAGGGATCGACGACAACGTCGAACTTGCCAGGGGCGATGTCGGCTTGGTTCTTGTTCAACTTGGCTCTTTCAAGTGCAGTCTGCGAGACCTCGTCAGGGTTCAGTTCGCCGATATCGCCAAAGGTTGACAGCGCGTATCCAGTCTGATTACCGTTGTTCGCGTCCATTGTTAGCGAGAAGTATCCCCCTGTTCCTTGGTAGGATGCTTCAAGCCCGGACGTGTTGAGCATCATTACGTGTTCGACGCTGGTCCCGAGAACCCCTGACGCGAGAAGGTGGTTTTTCTTGGCTTGATCGATGGCAGATCCGATGTAGCCTGCTTTCAGCTCGGCCGGAGCTTCGACAGTCTTCTCGCTATACCGGTCGACTGTACGGTATTTCTGTGGTCCAGGCATCGGCAGATAGTCTGGGTCTTCCGGCGAGTTGCGGGCTTGGCTGATTGCCTTCTCCACCGTCTTCTCGATCGAGGCCTTGTCCAGGGTCCCGGTTGTGACTCGTCCCTGTTTCTTCTCGGACGCGATTCTCACTGACAGGTTTCTGCTGGTGCTGTATTGTGATTGGGCGAGCTCGTTGTTTCCGAATCGTAGGTACTCGTCAACTCGTGACACCAGTATTATCTCAGCTTCGGCCTTTCCTGCGACACTTTTCGCGGTGCTGAAGATCTGGTGCGCTCTTTCCCGGAGAGAGATTGGTTGATGTTCCATCTTCTGCGACATGGCTAGGATGCTCCGAAGACGCGGATGTTCTTGAATCTGCTAGGTGAGGCTCCATGTCCCGTGACCATTGTCTGGCCAGGCTGGCCCTTTCCGCAATTCGGTGTACCCCATAACACCCAGCTCTTCTTGTTGGCGATAGCGTCACAAGAGTTCCAGAACTCAGGCGTTATCCCTGAATACGTGGGTCCCCTGACCATTTCGCCGATGCTTCCGTTCTTTATCCGGTACCCCTTTTCGGTGTTGAACTGGAAGTTGTACCTCTTCTGGTCGATGCTCCAGCCATAGTTTGTGACCATAAGGTATCCGTCGCGAGTATCTTCAATCATCTCATCATAGTCCCAGTCACCGGGCTCGAGACTGACGTTCGTCATTCTGATTATTGGAAGCTTGTAGTATTCGGCTCGCATGCACCCGTTACTCCGGGTCTCCCCCACTCTCGGGGCGGTTTCTCGAGACATTAGATATCCCACGAATTTTCCGTTCTTGACGGCATATTTTCGCTGGGCTTTGACCCCTTCGTCATCGTAGCCGAAGGTCCCAAGTCCGTTTCCATGATCGAGGGTAGCGTCCATTACGATGTTCACGTGTTCTGACCCATACTGAAGTTTTCCAAGCTGGTCTGGGGAGAGAAAGCTTCGGCCTGCAAAGTTTGCTTCGTAGCCTAGAACCCGGTCAAGCTCTATTGGATGACCGCAGGACTCGTGCACCTGCAACGCTACCTGATCTCCACTGAGAATAATGTCCGATTTTCCTTCCTGGATTGTCGGCGCGTAAGCAAGTGCTAGGACGTCTTTTGTGAGTTCCAATGCCTGCCCAGGAAGATCCATCTCGTCGATGAGCTCGTAGCCGCCTCCCGTGTTTTGCTGAATCGATCGTCTCTGGACTCCAGTGGGTCCCTTTGCGGCAACGATCGCGGACACGCCTGCGTTTGAGATAA
>Ga0209237_1000514_pt1 | contig 22148 bp, 19 predicted proteins | sample GraSoi013_1_40cm_2_FD_185820 | JGI IMG/M metagenome (GOLD analysis project Ga0209237, IMG submission 185820) | Grasslands soil microbial communities from the Angelo Coastal Reserve, California, USA - Sample 10_02_2013_1_40cm (SPAdes) (version 2) | ecosystem: Environmental > Terrestrial > Soil >... | reverse complement strand
AGTCTTTCAACAATATTGACTTCAGCTTTATTGAATCGCTTTAATGCAGAGCGACCAAAAGAGATTGGCATTATCTCTTTTTTTAAGGAAATGACATTTTTGAGACCTGGGTCTTTGATATCTATCTTTGTCAAGTCCCACTTTCGAAAAAGCAGAAGGTTTTGTGTTTCAGTCATTTCTTATCTCCTTGGTTTTTCTTTCTTACCATAAACAAGTTCCCTAAGAGAAGTTCCATTCACCTTAAAGACTTTCCATCTTACCCCTGGAATATCGCCCATGGCTCCTCCCATTGATGCGCCCATTCCTTCTACATGTACTTCGTCGTGTTCATCAACAAAATTAAGCGCACCATCTTTAGGAAGAAAAGCTGTTACAGTTTTACCATTTTTTATAAGCTGAACTCGAACACATTTTCTTACGGCCGAGTTTGGCTGTTTTGCTTCTATTCCAACTTTTTCTAAAACAATACCTCGTGCTTGCGGTGCACCTCCAAGTGGACTTGCCTTTTTATTAAGACCAAGTTCTCGCCTCTTGTAAGTACCGATAGACCATTTCTGTCTCTTTCTCTTGTCTCTTAGTACTCTTCCTGCAAATAGACCCAGAGGAGATTTTGCCATAAACTGTTACTCCAGTATTTTCTCTGGACTTTGTATCAGAACACTCGAAATTTGGAAGTACCTTTTTGCTAGTAGCCTTGCTTTCTCAGCGTTGCGACCCTCTCTTCCTACGACAATTCCTTTCTTCTTAGCATCGACTAGAATGATTGCCTGAAGTGAACCGTCTAATCTCTTGTTTATCTTTACTTCAGAAATTAGCTTTGGATTTAGCATGTTTTTGAGAAATGCGATGGGGTCCTCCGAATACTCAACGAGTTCAACATTTCTTTTAACCACATTTTGTAAATTTCTTATTGTAGAACCACCTTTGCCAATGGCAAGGCCCATCTTACCCGGATTTACCACAAATATTACTCTGTCTTGTTTTTCGTCTTCTATACAGTCTCTTGCTGTAGCCCCTGTCACATTCTGGAAAAGTGACATTAATTTTATTTGATCTGTAGTTAGTTTTATTGTCTCTGTCATGCCTTTTTTAAAATCGATCTCTGGCAGGCACATTTAAATCTTGATAGAAAGTGTAAGAAAAACAAGATATTTATCCTTGCTTCTCTGCTTCCAATTCTTTTATTATTCCTTTAAGATTGGTATCGCTTAGGGTCTTAAGCGATACGACAGAGATACGGAATTGGGTTCCACACAGTCTACCCAATTCAACTGAAGAACCCTTGTAATTTAGGGTTGACACCTTTGAATTCTTAGCAGCTTGTTGGATTTTTTGTAACATCTTTTCTGGGACAGAATGCGATAGTACAACAAGTTTGGAATTTTTCATAGAGCTAATGGCTTCCTTGCTTCCAAAAGAACATTTGTCATCCTCTACTGCGTCTTTTATGACTTTTTCTAATAGTTTAACCATCTTCGACGACCTTCATGTACAAATCAACTGTACCTGTGCCGATTGGGATATTTGCCCCAACAATGACATTTTCTGTGACGCCTTTGAGCTCCTCCACCTCTCCTGCCAGTGCTGCTTCTGCAATTGTAGGAACAGTGATTTCAAATGCAGCTCTTGCAAGTACACTAGTCTTTGTACCTGCAATTCCGTGTCTTCCTATTTGTTGCAGATATCCTCTTGAACACATCAAGTCTGATACCAACATGATATATCTAACGTCGACTTCAAGACCCTGATCTTCAAGTGTGGAGCTTAATTCATTTATTAGAGCGTTACGAGCCGCTTCTATGCCCAAAGTGTTTGCAATTTCAAAAACATTATTGGTCCTCATATTTTGTTTATCTACACCTTGTATCTCCATCACTTTGGCAATGTTAGAGCCTGATGTTTGTATAACCCACTCGTCGCCTTGTTGTACTATTGTGACTCTTTCTACATCTGTTACACCTTTTACAGTTGCAGAAAGAATCTTATTTCGTAGTGCAAGTATCGATTGAGCATCAGATTCTTCTGGTAATGTAAGTGTAATTGAGTGACCGGTGGCCTCAATTTCAAATTTCTTCTTAGATGATTCTAATGCGTCCACTACATCTTCAATGGTGCAAGCTCTTTCTCGTAACTTGTCTTGATTTAGATTAAGCTTTATTTTAGTGGAATAATCGGTTTCTGTACTTGAAATTAATGCGCTTACCTTAGTGTGCAAAATCTCACGAGCTACTTTGATTGCTTTTTCTTTTGATTTCTTATAGTTTTCTTCTAAGTATATATCCATGGTAGGTGTTACTGGTTTCTTTCTTGCGTCTACAAGTTCGATTAACCTTGGAAGCCCTAGAGTTACGTTCCTTTCTCTAATACCTGCAAAGTGGAATGTTCGAAGTGTCATTTGTGTACCAGGTTCACCTATTGATTGTGCAGTAACTACGCCCACTGCTTGACCTGGTTCAACTTTAGCTTTATCATAAAGTTCTAATGCTTTCTTACACACCTTCTCAACACCATCTCTGCTCAGCTTCGATTCAAGCAATGCATCATGTACAATTTTTGCAAGGTGGGGGTTGAAGGTCTTTGTGTATTTTCTAACAAGTTCTACAATGTCCTCTTTGATAGCCTTTTTCCCTGAATCAATGATACTTTCAGATTCTATCAATCTTAAGATTCTAAATGCTTCACCATGATCACTTTTTGCTACATCAATCCCATCCTCACCATACAAAAATTGTATTATGTGACCGTGTGGATCTCTTACAGTTCCATCGTACTCTAACTTGAGGTGTTCAAGAGCATTGATTAGTCTTCTTTGCATATAACCACTCTGCTGTGTTCTAACTGCAGTATCTACGAGACCTTCACGACCTCCCATTGCATGGAAGAAAAATTCCAGTGTTGACAGCCCTTCTCTATAGTTTGATTTTACAAATCCTTTAGCATCTGGATTTGTGTCATTTTCTTTGAAATGTGGTAGTGCTCTATTACTGTAACCTTTGTGAATCCTTCTTCCTCTAATTGATTGTTGACCTAAGGCACCTGCCATTTGACCGATGTTTAGTGAAGATCCTCTTGCACCAGTCGTTGCCATAATTCTGCCCGCATTTGTTTCGTCAAAGGATTTGTCTGCTAAGCTGCCTGCTCTATCTCTTGCCTTTGAAAGTTCGCTAACGATGTACGCCTCTAATGCTTCTTCTGCAGAAAGGCCCCTGCTAAGCTGCAACGTACCTTTTTTGGCTTGAGATATAAGATCATAAACTTTATCGTAAGATTCCTGAATTGTGTTCAAAATTCCCTCTTTGGTTTTTAGAGGTAGTACCAAGTCAGCCAAACCATAGCTGAATCCATAGTTTGTTATAAATTGCTTTAACATAATCAATATGGAGTTGAGAAATCTCTTTGCTTCTTCGTAACCATAGTCTTTTGCAATTCTGTGTAAGACGCTATCTGGTTCTTCTGCACCAATAGATGCTTTGTCTATTACTCCACTTACGAGCTGACCATTTTTAATTATAACATCTTTTGCAGGTCCTTTGGTTCCTTTAGACCACTTTGAGGTGATCACATAGTTGAAATCTTTGGGTAAGAATAAGGAAAACAGTTGCTTACCAGTATACATTGTACCTCCTCTTCCTTTAACTGCCGGTTCAGGAAATATGTCATCATATCCTGCTATCATTGCCAAATTTGCAAACTCTTGTGGTGTTAGGGTAGTATCGTCCTTTGTAAGCAAGTATGCACCTGTGATAAAGTCACGTAATGCCCCGATTATTGGTCCTCCATATCTTGGCGAGATTAATTGATCCTGTACACGCATGAGAAGAATAGCTTCTGCTCTTGCTTCTTCGCTTTGAGGAACATGAAGGTTCATTTCATCACCATCAAAGTCAGCGTTGTATGGGGGACATACAGAAGGATGTAATCTAAAGGTCTTATTTGGTAATACTCGAACATAGTGACCCATGATAGACATCTGATGCAATGATGGTTGCCTGTTGAACATGACTATGTCTCCGTTTGAGAGATGTCTTTCTACAAGATATCCTATCTCTATGTTATTTGCAATAGTTTCTCTATCCTCTACGAAATCCAATCTAATTTTTACTCCATCTGGTCTTACGATGTAATTAGCACCAGGGTATTTGTTTGGTCCATTAATTACAAGTTTTTTCAATCTTTCAATATTCCATTCTGTAACTACTTCCGGAATTGTTAGTTTTATTGCGACAGATTCTGGAACACCAACTTCTGAGATATCCAAGTTTGGATCTGGTGAAATGACTGTTCTACTTGAAAAGTCTACTCTTTTTCCTGAAAGTGAGCCTCTGAATCTTCCCTCTTTTCCTTTCAATCTTTGTGTCAGAGTCTTAAGTGGCCTGCCGGATCTATGATGGGCTTGTGGTATACCAGATACTTCGTTATCAAAATATGTTGTAACATGATATTGTAGTAGATCAACAAGATCTTGTACGATCAGTGGTGGAGTTCCGGCTTCTTTACTTTCCTTGAGGCGTTGATTTACTCTGATTATGTCTACAAGTTTGTGTGTCAAGTCATCTTCTGATCTTATTCCAGTTTCCAGAATTATTGATGGTCGTACTGTGACAGGTGGAACTGGCAGAACCTGTAAAACAAACCATTCTGGTCTTGCCGTGGTTGGGTCATATCCCAATAACTTAAGATCATCATCTATCATATGAGAAAATCTTTCTCTGATAGTAATTGGAAGTAATCTGTTTTCTCCGAGTTCAGTTCTTTCAATAAAAATTGTTGGTTTTGTAAATATCATGTCGTATTGGGATTTACCACAGTGAGGACAAGTCTTCTCTTTCTTTGCTCTCTCAATTATTTCATCTGGAATATGTTTGATTGATATGACGCTATATGCAGCCTCCTTTCTCATGATCTTATGATACTCCTCCAATTCTTCCTGAGGTATCTTCAGTCTAGCACATGATCTACAAGTTGTTAACAGTAGCTTGTAGATGTTATCAATGAATGCAATATGCAATACAGGCTCTGCTAACTCGATATGCCCAAAGTGTCCTGGACATCTTGCTGCAGTGTTTCCACAAGTAAGACATTTCTGACCAGGTTCAAGCGTTCCAAGTCTACCGTCCATAAGTCCACCCTGAACTGACATTCCATCTTCGTCATAAGTCTCAGGAGCTGTAATTTCGGCTACAGAGTATTTCCTAATCTCCGTAGGCGACCAGACTGAGAATTTGATTCCATCTATCACCTTGATTGTTTCAAGTGCCATATTACACTCTCTCCTTTATCAAAAGTCGCGGAGCTACATCTAGACTCATCATCTCTTGGAGCAATAGCTTAAACGCATATGCCACAGAGATTGAGGTGACTTTTGCTTTGTCACCGCAGACTCTACACACAAATCTTCTTTGTTTTATATCATAATATGAAACTAAACCACATCTTTCACAAACATATATCTCTGCTTTATCCGATTCCTCGAGCAGTCTGTCTTTTAGCATCATAGAAGCTCCATAAGCAATAAGACAATCTCTTTCCATTTCTCCAAATCTTAGACCTCCTCCTCTTGCACGTCCTTCTGTTGGTTGTTTTGTCAACATTTGTACCTGTCCTCTGGCTCTAGCATGAATCTTATCAGCTACCATGTGATGTAGTTTTTGATAGTACACTACTCCAATGAAAACATCAACTGGGAATGCCTTACCGGTTCTCCCGTCATACATCGTCTCCTTACCAGAATACTTGAAACCTGCAGTTTCCAGAACTTCTTTAATATCTTCTAACTTTTCACCTACAAATGCAGAACCATCCATTTTGCTACCGCGTAATGCTGCAGCTTTTCCTGTTACCGATTCAAGAAACATACCTACTGTCATTCTAGACGGGAATGCATGTGGATTAATTAGAACATCAGGCACAATTCCATCAGCAGTATACGGGAGATCTTCGTGGTTTACCAACAATCCGACTACTCCTTTCTGTCCATGTCTTGATGCAAATTTGTCACCAATTTCTGGAATTCGAAGATCTCTTACTCTAATCTTGTACATTCTACCTCCATCATGTGATTGGGTCATAACTACAGTGTCAACAACTCCACTCTCTGATGGCCTTACACCTATTGAGGTGTCTCTTCTGTATGGTCCTTTTACTTCAAATTCTCTATACTCTTCCATGAATCTTGGTGGACTTGTTTTCCCAATTAGTATATCACCACCCTGAACTGTAGCTTCTGTAGCAATTACCCCATCTTCTTCTAACAGTCTATATGCTTTATCTCCACGAAATCCACGAATATTTCCTTCAGCTGTTGGAATTTCGAAATTGTCGCGCATTCCTCCTGGATATTGTTTGGCTTCTGCTTCATAAATTCTGTAAAAAAATGTCCTGCCCAATCCTCGCTCAACAGATGACTTGCTTAGTACTATTGCATCTTCAATGTTATAACCATCAAAGGGAAGTACAGCAACTACACAATTTTGACCTGCAGGTCTGTCCTCTAATCCTAGAAGACCCATTGCTTTGGTTGTTACAATAGGAGTTTGAGGATAAAGCATAAGATGTTGCCTGACATAGGTACTTGCATTCATTAGAGGAGTCGAGAAGCCAAGACTTTGTTTTGCCATTGCTGACTCATACGTATTTCTTGGAGACTGATTATGTTCTGGATATGGAATTATTGACGCACCTGCACCAAGTATAGCTGATGGAAATACTTCCATGTGAGTGTGTTTTTTTACATCGCTCTCGTCTATTGCAATATAACAGTTTTCTTCTTCATTAGCATCGACTAGCTCGATGACTCCCATGTGTAGTAGATCAGTCCAAGAGAGAAACTTCTTGCTGACTTTATCAATTAATTCTTGTGTTAAAAGTGGTTTGTTATCTTTAATTACTATTAACGGCCGCAAAACTCTGCCTGCGTTACAATTAACATAAAGTCTCTTAGTAGATCCCTCAAAATCTGATTGATATAAGAAAATGCCAACATGTGGATGAATCTTAAAGTTTCTTCGAAGTTCCCTCAAAGAGTCTGCAAGCTTCTGCCCATCTTTGTAATATCCTATCAATCTACCATCCACAAAAACTCTAGCACCTCCTTTCTTCAATTCATCCTTGGCATCAGAGACATACGTCACACCAAGGTCATAGAGCTTTTCTACAATATCTTCGGATGGAACATTGACGGATATGATTGCCGATAGAGCTAAATTCTTTACCAATCCACAATTAGAACCCTCAGGAGTTTCACTTGGACATATCCTTCCAAAATGTGTTGCATGCAGATCTCTTGCTTCAAAGTTAGGTTGGCTTCTACTTAATGGTGATTGGATTCTTCTTAAATGACTGATTGTTGAAAGATAATTGGTTCTGTCTAAGAGCTGAGTGACGCCTACTCTTCCTCTTCCCCAATTTCCAGTTGCAATAGCATTGTTTAGTTTATCTGTCACAATTCCTGGTCTGACAGCTGCCGCAACTGCGTTTATTCCTCTTTTCTGACCTGACCTTTCTAGTTGATACTTCATGTCTCGAACCAAGTTTCTAAAAGCTGTCCTGAATAGGTCTGCAAGCATTTGACCTGCGAATTTTATGACCTTATTTCCATAATGATCTTTGTCGTCAGGATATATCCATCCTAACTTTAGCTCAATTAATTTACAAGTGGCCTCACCAAGAAACAGTGCTTTTTCCTTTCTATTATCCGGATGTTTGCCAAGATGTGGCAATAGACCCCAATCAAGTAGTGTCTCTGCTCTCTTAATCTGAAATTCTTCTAACATGCCTGGTGCAATTCTTTTGCTAATGTATACAATAGCATCCTTTGCAGTTGGAACATCTCCTGATTTTTCAAAGGAAGCTTCTAGTTCATCCTGAATCTCATCAACCAATGAAACAGCTGCAGCAATTTCTCTATCAGATTCAAGTCCTAGGGCTCGCATTAAAGTTACTACTGGAATATCAACTGGAGAACCTGGGATCTTAGCTACAATCAAGCCATCATTTTTCATTATAAGTTCTAACTTAGCACGATATCCAACTATAGAGGAATACACTTTTGCTTTAAACACAACATTTCCACCAACAGTTTCTTTATCCACAATGATTTTGTTGTAAGAAAGATCTTCTAATCCTACTATTACACGTTCTGAACCATTTATGATAAAGTATCCACCAGGATCATTTGGATCCTCGCCATATTCGACAAGTTTTTGATCAGAAAGATTGTGCAAAATACAAGCGTTGGATCTTACCATCACAGGCATGTCTCCAATGTGAACATATCTTGATTCAAGAATTTTACCATCCTCTACCACACTTGCCTCAAGCATTATTGGAGAAGCATAGGTCACGTTTCTTAATCGTGCTTCCATTGGAGCTATATGAGTTATTGAACCGTCTAATTCCATCATACGTGGTTGTTGAAGTTTCACTTTTCCTAGTTGAATCTTGTATGGATATTCTGCACTTTCTATTTCAATCTGGCCAACTTCATCAATTATGCTTTGTAGCCCTCTTTCAAGAAATTCATCATAGGAATTAAGATGTTGTCTAGCTATACCCTCTCTCTTTAGAATATCCTGAATGATAGGCCAGCGTTTATTTGAAATGTTTGCCATTACTCTTCCACCACGTATCTATAGTAGACACTTACATCAGCTGTAGAACTCTTTCTTGTTATTTTTATCATGTCACCAGGTTTTACCCCTAAACCCCTAATCGCAGGGTCACTTACATAAATTAGCGGCATTTCGGTTGGTTTTGTATGATATTTTTCAAGAACTTGTTCAGCTTCTTCCTTGGTCATTATCTCGTGTTTTGGAACGTAGATGTGATCTGGAATTAGTATTTTCTCTTTCTTACCTAACATTTTGAAAATCTCCTTTGAACATTAGCTGTAAACACATAACTAATCAACAAACTACGGTGCTTCTACCGAGAGGTTAATATATATCTAATCGGAGATGTTTCAAAATTAGTACTTTTTGTCAATAATTTTTTCCGCAACTTTAAATAGTAAAAAAATTTATCCACCAACCAGGATGAGTACTCGCTTTAAAGGATGTGTCTTACTTGCAATTCTGGTTAGTGCTACAGGAGTAGCACCTGCATTTGCATCGCCTTATTCTACCCAGAATTTAACAGATACAAATTCTACGATTGGAAATACATTTCCTTCATCATCCTCATCTGCAATTACTGTGACTACAGACAAGCCTTCTTACAATGATGGAGATAAGGTCACAATATCTGGTTCAACCAAAGATTACATCTCAGGTACTCCCGTTACAGTCATCATCAGAAATCCCATAGGAAACGTAATCAAAGTGGATCAGGTTGATCTTGGAACTGACAGGGCATATTCTACAAGTATAATGGCTGGTGGCAGTCTATGGCAGGCTGCTGGTACCTACAGCGTACTGGTTGAATTTGGTAGCAAAGACAGATCAGCAACTACGACCTTCCAGTTCGCAGGTTCCGGTGGAGGCGGAAGCCAGCCCATCAAAGTTGAAGGTACCGACTTTTCCGTTACTTATAGTATCACTAATGGTAAAGTCCTAGGCATAAAGGCTGATATCCAGTCAAAATCCCTTATTGTATCAATACAGACCTTTGGGGATGGAGTATTAACAATAACGCTCCCACGAGGACTTATTGAGGCAAAGATGCACGACAATCAGACTGATGACAAGTACTTTGTGTTAAACGACGGCCAAGAAAATACTGATTTCCAAGAAACCAATACAACACCAACCGACAGAACCCTATCAATTCCTTTCTCTGATGGAACTGAAGAGATAGAGATCATTGGTACATGGATAGTTCCAGAATTTGGTCCGATCGCAGCTCTAGTACTTGCAATTGCAATCATATCAATAATTGCAGTATCTGCAAAGACTGGACTAAGATTCATGCCAAAATACTAGAACAACTCTATTTTTTCATTTTTTAAATATACATAAATATCCATTCTGCTTAATCGCAGACAAGATGAGTACTCATAAAGAATATGCGTTGATCGCTATTCTTGCTATGGCGGCTGTAGTAGGTATTATACCTGCCTTTGCAGCAGATAATCCTTACCTAGCATGCCCTGACTGCAATGACACAAGCAGCAACATTCAGTCTCCACCAATACCAATTACGGTGACAACTGACAAGACCATATATGATCACAGCTCCGTAATTATGGTAAGCGGTCATGTAAAGAATCCATACCCAGGCCAAGACGTAGCTATGAAAGTAATCAGTCCTTCTGGCAATGTAGTAGGCGCGGCTCAATTAACGCTTGACAGTAATGGAGACTTTGCAACTAAGGTAGACACCGCAAGTACACTTATGGCAGAGAATGGCCAGTATACGATCTATGTACAGCAAGGAGATGAACAAGCAAGAACAAACCAAGTTGCATTCCAACTTGCAGGCGAAACGCCAGTAATTCCAGAATTTGGTCCGATCGCAGCTCTAGTACTTGCAATTGCAATCATATCAATAATTGCAGTATCTGCAAAGACTGGACTAAGATTCATGCCAAAATACTAGAACAACTCTATTTTTTCATTTTTTAAATATACATAAATATCCATTCTGCTTAATCGCAGACAAGATGAGTACTCATAAAGAATATGCGTTGATCGCTATTCTTGCTATGGCGGCTGTAGTAGGTATTTTGCCGGCATTTGCTCAATCACCGGCTGATACATATGCTAATAGTGCAAGCACTCTCAGCAGCAGTACTTGGTCTCAACAAATCCTGCCAATCTCTGTATCAACAGATAAGGATGCCTACGACCGACAATCAACAATAATTGTCACTGGTCATGTCCTATCACCTATAACTGGGCAAACTGTGACAATGAAGGTTTCTGATCCGGAAGGAAGTGTTGTTGAAATTGATCAGCTAACAGTTGATAACAATGGGGACTTCCAAACAAAAATCAACACCTCAAGTCCATTATGGACAGTAGGTGGGACATACACCATTTATGTTCAATACGGCTCTCAACAGGGATTACATACAGATACAACAGAGTTCTCTATGCCTGGAGGTGGAGAGACAAGTTGCACATCGCAACAACTCTCAGCAACAATAGGAAATGCACTGTACTGTATTGATTACAGTATTGATGGCGGAACAGCTTCTGGAGCAACACTGAGCACTTCATCTAAGAGCCTCACAGTGAACATACAGGCAGATAATGATGGTCAAATAACCCTCAACATTCCACGATCAGTGCTTGATTCAAAAACCGGACAACAAGACGATGGTTTCTTGGTTCTAGTAAACGATGAAGAACAAGATAATTTTGTGGATACGCCAAGCGCCGACACCAGAGCTTTGACAATTCTATTTCAAGCAGGATCTGAGAAGATAGAGATCATCGGTACACAAGTAGTTCCAGAATTTGGTCCGATCGCAGCTCTAGTACTTGCAATTGCAATCATATCAATAATTGCAGTATCTGCAAAGACTGGACTAAGATTCATGCCAAAATACTAGAACAACTCTACTTTTTCATTTTTTTACTACTAGCATAGTAAAGGAAATATACAGCAGAAAGACAAATCGAACATGCATTATATTCTTGTTCTAATTTCACTCATTATTATTTCTACATTTTTCATACCCGGTTTTGGACAAGTTTCGTCACCCTCTCCCCCATCTGCACCTCCAATTACTGTCAGTACAGACAAACTATCTTATCTCCTAGGTGACACCATTGTCATTTCCGGATCTGTCAAATCACCCGTTAAAAACACCCAACTCTCAATTCAAATTTTTGATCCTAACAACAATCTTGTTCATGTAGACCAGATTGATGTCTCAGAAGATGGCAAATATACTGACACGATTAAGGCGATAGGTGTCTATTGGAGAGCAAGTGGCACCTATACGGTTAAAGTACAGTATGCACTTCCCGGCGTAACAGCACAGACTACATTTATCTTCCAAAGCTCTATTCCGTCTGTAAGCAATGTCTTTGAAGTCAAGGATCCAACTAGTCAACAAACCTTTGGAGTGAATTATACAATCACAGGTGGAACTGTAAAAGATATTAGTATAGACACACAAAGCATATCTCTTATAATATCTATCAATTCTACAACTGATGGAACCATAACAATTCAGATACCAAGGGCATTAGTTGATGCAAAAACAAATTCTGGACAGGATGATGCTTTCATAATCCTGATAGATGGAGCTGAGGTTAAGTCACAAAGCGAATCATCAAACAGCAATTATAGAAATCTGACAATACAATTCTATCAGGGTGAACAAGACATTGAGATCATCGGTACACAAGTAGTTCCAGAATTTGGTCCGATCGCAGCTCTAGTACTTGCAATTGCAATCATATCAATAATTGCAGTATCTGCAAAGACTGGACTAAGATTCATGCCAAAATACTAGAACTACAAGTCAAATTTTCTTTTATCAATACATAAATACTCAAGATCATTGAGTATTGGCTAGCAAATATGAGAGTCTCAAGTGTCATTTGCGGAGCATTAGTTGGAATTATGGTAATTTCTGTGCTGGTTTCATTTCAAGTATTTGCACAAACTGCTGGTCCGTCTAATCCAAATGCGAACAAGACAACGGCTTACAACCTGCTACATAACAATCAAACAAATTTGTCTAATATTCCTCCTCTGATAGTTAAAACGGATCTACCATCGTATAATCAAGGGGATGCGGTTGTTATCACTGGTCATGTAAGACATCTGGAAAATCAAACAGCTATAGCACTAAAAATTGTAAGTCCTTTGAAAAATTTAGTTGGGATAGCTCAATTATTACCTGCGTCAGACGGAAGTTTTACAACCACTTTCAAAGTCACAGGTCCACTTTGGAAAGATGCTGGAAATTATACAATCATTACAAACTATGGCAGATATACTCAAGCTAATGCAACTTTCTACTATAGTGGTGGTAATGGCCAAATTATTTTTAGTAACGTGATAAATGACGTGTATCATTTACAAGCAGGTGGAGTCACCTACGATATTCCATATATCATCAAAAACGGAGCTTCGGTGAAGAGTATGGACGTCTATGCCGACAAGTTCATGCTAGAAATTACAATTGATGCTCCGTCCGACGGTTCTTTGACACTAACTCTTCCAAGACAGCTTATGGATGCTAAGGTTCCTGCTAATTTAACCCAAGACCAAATTATGGCCGGGATCAAAATAAATCCAAATGAGCTTGAAGACAGTAATTACATAGTCACAGTGAGTCAGAAACTCATACAATTCACGGAGACAAAGAATCCTTCTGTTAGAATTCTTAGCATTCCATTTCACCAAGGCGATACCAAGATAGACATAATTGGAACCATGATAGTTCCAGAATTTGGTCCGAGCGCAGCTCTAGTACTTGCAATTGCAATCATATCAATAATTGCAGTATCTGCAAAGACTGGACTAAGATTCATGCCAAAATACTAGACATGTTATTTTCTTCTAATAAATCGGTTCATTATTTTATCTGGATTCATAATTTCTAAGTTTATCTACATGATAAAATAAATTGTAATTTCTACTATATTATCAAGATGTACTTAGATTATTATACAGCAATATTAAAGGACAAACAATGAATTTCGAATTTGAGGAATTTGATTCTCCTGAAGACATATTTGTATACATGTCTACTATGGCTCCACCAATGAAGAACGTGTTACCTATAAATTCGTACAAAGGATACATCTTTTCGATCATACCTCTCAATCTCACCTCTGGTAATTCCTATCTCATGGTGTACACTAAAGGTAAACTAAATGGAAAGCTACTGGAATTTGATATGAATCTCAAGAAATTTAGAATCGTGGAAACTGCAGAAAGAACAGATAAAAATTATTTTGTTGTTTTAACACCAAAAAAGAATACCATTGCCGACGCAGCTATCAAAGAGCTAGAGAAATCTACCTAGTATAGGCAGGTGCGTTAACTGATCTGCTTCTGGCATATTTTTCTATAATATCTTCCGGAAGTTTTCCATTGAATAATTCTTTACATAGACCACGTAAGTAACGCATAATTGCCCATGTTCCAGCCTTTATCATAACATACATTGCAAGTTTCATTGGAGGACCAAACGTCTTATTCCTAATAATTATAGGAATTATATCATTGATAACTCGTAGATTGTGTTCCCAGCATTTCCAGAACAATGTAAATTGAGATTCATTAAGATTACCAAAGTGCATCGAGTTCTTTTCATTAAAATCTTGATAGAGTAGAGGTGCAACAAGCCCACGCATGCTGGTTCGTTTGAAATCTTCAATCAGATCTATGGTGTATTGAGTTTCATCAGGTGTTTCGTCAGGCCAACCTATTATCAAAGTAGCTGCTGGGAACCAATGATTTTGGTTCAGTATCTTGGCACCCTCTCTGACAACCCATCCCCATTCATCCACTGAAAATGGTTTTGTCTTAACTCCAAGATGTTTCTTTACCATTCGTGGTGCTACTGTTTCAATACCAAGGTTTGTGGCAAGCCATTTCTCATTACTCATTCCATTAACCTCTGACATGTCATGAAGGAGTTTAGGATCAGCGCATACAGCTGAGAATGTCATATGCGTAGTTCCAACAAATCTTGCACCTAGAGATTTGAGTCCATGCCATAATTCAATTATGGCATCATAATTTGGTCTAAATTCCCTATTATCGCAACCATAAAGGAGCATTTCGTCTGAATGTAACCAAATTGAATCAAAACCATAGTTTAGATTTATTCTTGCTTCGTGTTGAAGTCTTTCCAATGGAAGATCTTTTTTTGATCTCTTGTTTACATCACAAAAGTCACAACCTCGTCCACACCCTCGCATGGCTTCAATAAGTGAATTAACTGTGGGTCCTTGAATTATTGGTATGTTCTGAATATTCTTAACAAAGCAGTGCATCAATTCTGGCGCATCTCCCTTTTCCAAATCATGAAATAGATCTAAGGCAAGCTCATCAGCTTCTCCCACTACCACTGTATCGAGACCGTGGATCTTCATTCTATCAGTTTTTGCAAGTTCCCATGCACCGTTACCGCCAACAACCACATGGAAATTATGTTTTTTCTTTAGTTGAATGATCTTCGCACACATTCTTTTGAATTTCATTGCAACATACGAGAGTTTTTCTGGTGACATGGTAGTCGTAACAGGGGCCATACCAAGTGGATCCATCACGTTAATTCCCACTACTTTCGTATCAGGTCCTATGCATTTTTCCAAGTAGTCTGGATTAGCTATGAAAACTTCCTCCCTCTTGTAACCTTGTAAAAGTGCGGATTCTACTCTACGTAATCCTACTTGTGCAACCTTTGCCTCTCCAGTAACTTGATTTGTTTCTACTGGAGGACAAAAGACCTTATCGAAAACCCATTCTGGAACAAGTTCGTAGGGACCACATGCGATAAATCCGTAAAGAAAATTTCCCCGATAATTAGTCATAAGGCTACGGTCTGCAGTTAGAACTATCCTCTTCCCTGACATTTCCTTCCATAGTTCTTTTCTACTATGATATAAATCGTTTACCTTCTTGTCTTATTTTAAAATTTTTTGCTTTTGACATATAAACTAGTATCATATACTGTACAGAGTGGGCATATCAGAACCAAGACATATAGAACCTCATCAAAAGGAAAGTAGTTCAATAAGGGATTTTGTCTTTGGTTTTGGCGATGGAATCAATACATCATTGGGCATAGTGGCAGGAGTAGGAGGAGCTGATGTTTCTTCTAGCATAATCATACTTGCTGCAATAGTCGCAATGTTTACGGGAGCAAAAGCTATGGCAGTCCAGAATTATCTGGCAGTAAAATCACAGAGACAGATTTTACATTCAGAAATTGAGCGTGAAAAGTGGGAGATGGAGAATGTTCCCGGAGCAGAAAGGCAAGAAATAGAAGATGTTTACAAAGCAAAAGGTTTCACTGGAACTGAGCTTGAAAATATTGTAAACAAAATTACTTCAGACAAGAAAGTTTGGCTTGACACTATGCTTACGGAAGAATTAAAGTTAAATTTGGAAATAGTAGGAAGTCCTCTGAAAAGTGCGGTTCGTATGTTCGGAGCGTTTCTTGTTGGCGGAATATTACCAATCATCCCATACTTTTTTTCAAGTGGTTACGTGCCACTTCTAATAGCAATAGGTGCCAGTCTTTCTGCATCATTCGTCATAGGTGCAATAAAATCGAAAATAGCGAATCTAAGCATACTTCGTGGGGGATTAGAGATGGCGGGACTTGGTACTGGGATTGCTCTTATAGGATATGGAATTGGTTCCGAATTAGCTAATATTGGAATTATTAAGACCTGATTCTCTTTCTTACGCTTCGATTTGCTACGTTTGCAGCAAAAGCGCCAGCCCCTATACCATTGTCTATGTTTACTACTGAAAGGCCCAAAGTACAACTTTGTAGCATTGATGCCAAAGCTGCTATTCCTTTTTCACCGTAACCATATCCAACTGAAGAAGGTACTCCTATTACTGGTATATCTACTAATGATGAAACTATCGATGCAAGAGCTCCCTCCATTCCAGCAACTACTATTATCGCATCTACTTCCTCATGAATCATTTTTTTTATCATTGGGAAAACCCTGTGAAGACCTGCTATTCCCACATCATAACTGGAAATACATTCGCATCCCATCGCTTCACACATTAGCCTAGCTTCTTCCGCTACACCAATATCAGAAGTGCCAGCAGTTAGTATTCCAACCTTACCACCAGATGAATGCAGTTTTTTGTAAAATAGTATAGATGTAGTATTCCTACCAACCTTAGTCTTTAGCTTATTCCTTCGTGAAAACAAGAGTATTTTTTTATAATAATCTTTGTTAATCCTAGAAACCAAGACAAATTCTGATCTTGGTGTTGCGTTGAGAATAATTTTTTTTAAGTCTGTCAATTGTTTTTTTTCGGCAAATATTACCTCAGGGATACCACGGCGCAATCTTCTTCCAACATCAAGCTTTGCAAAATCTTCTATTTTTTCAATTGAATAGAGAGAAAGTAATTTCTTTGCTTTAGGCACGTTTATCTTTCCAAGATCAAGCGATTCCAGAATTTTGCTAAGTTCCAACAATATTAGTAATTATGGTTAGGTTAAAAATTTAATCAGACTTCAAGATTTGAAATTCCATCCTTTACGCTTTCAATACCCTTCTTAAACCACTCTTTTTCAGTAGAATTCAAGTCTAATTCTATTACTTTTTCAACACCATTTTTACCTATAACGGCAGGTACACCAATTGACACATTTGAATATCCATATTCTCCGTCTATATAAGTTGCAACAGGTATAACTTGTTTTGTGTCTCTTATCACTGCCTCAACAATAGTGGCAATCGCATTACCTGGAGCATGTACGGTGGCACCTTTTAATTGAATTACCTTAGCAGCTACTTGTCTTGTACCTTGTACAATTCCTTCAATTTTGTCTGCTGATAGGATAGATGTCAATGGTATTCCGCCTACTGTTGAATATCTTGGCAACGGTAACATATTTTCGCCATGCTCGCCAATCACAAGTGCACGAATTGATTGGCGAGAATAACCCGTTGATTCATGGATGAACTGAACAAATCTTGACAAATCTAGCATGTTGCCCATACCAAATACTCGATTACTTTCAAATCCTGATACTTTGTAGGTAAGGTATGCCATTGGATCTAGAGGATTTGTTACAGGTATTATCATTGAATCTTTTGCAAATTTTCTGATATTTTCAACAATTCCCTTTACAATCGATGCGTTAATTTTCAAGAGGTCCATTCTTGTCATACCAGGTTTTCTCCCCGACCCTGCCACCACAACCACAATGTCTGATCCTTTCATTTCAGAATAGTCGTTTGAGCCTCTAATGCCCACATCTACTCCTTTTTCTGAAAGCATATGATTAAGGTCCATAGCTTCTCCCTGAGGTAGACCTTGCACAACGTCAAGCAAAAGAATTTCATCGGCAACTTTTCTAAGGGCTGTGAAAAGTGCAGCTGCGCCTCCAACTTTTCCAGACCCGATAATTGTAATCATAAACAGGCGTCCCTCTAATCACTAATTAAACCTCACTATTTGATTTATGGAATAAAATAGAATAACGAAAAATATGTTTAGATTCTTCAATTGATATATAGAATTACAATTTATATGCATTCCAATCTTTTTAGAAGCTTATGGTACTTGTGATTGACGCACAGATAGCTGGAATTTCAGGAGATATGCTACTATCTGCTCTAGTCAACATTGGGGCTAACAAATCTAAAATAATCGATGGTATATATTCTACCGAAAACTATTTTCCGGGTTCCAAAATTCAAAAGATTGATTTCGAGAAGATAGTAAAACATGGTACAGAAGCTACTCGTCTTCTTTTGAATATAAAAGAAGATAGCCATGAGAGGAAGGCAATTGAGATTCAAAATTGCATATTGTTGGCATCGGATAAAATTGGTTTATCGGAACAGGCCAAAGTTTTTGCTAAAGAGAGTATAAGGTCTTTAATTAACGCAGAATCCAAAATTCATGGAGAACCTTTTGAATCAGTTCATTTTCATGAAGCATCAAATATGGATACGGTTATAGATATTGTTGGCTCTGCAATAGCACTAGACGATCTGAAATTTTTTTCTGATGAAATTATTTCTACCCCTGTAGCTGTTGGGGGCGGAAAACTTAGCTTTTCTCATGGGACGGTATCAAATCCCGCTAGTGCAATTCTGGAAATATTTCGTGGGTCAAACATTATCATCTCTGGCGGACAAGCAAAAGAGGAACTTACTACTCCAACGGGAGCAAGTCTATTAGTTAATCTTGCACGCAAGTGTTCGGAATTTTATCCTCCTATGAAGATAAAAACGATTGGATATGGTGCAGGAAGTAAAGATTTTGATGGATTTGCTAATGTTCTAAAAATTGTTAAAGATTCAGTACAAATTCTTGAAACAAATATTGACGATGTGTCAGGCGAGGTCATTGGATTAGTAATTGATAAATTAATCTCTAATGGTGCAAAAGATGTTACAGTATCACCAGCCATAACCAAAAAAGGGAGACCCGCTAATCTTATCACCGTGATTTGTGATGCATCTACAGTAAATGGCTTAATAGATATCCTCGTTTCAGAGACAGGCACACTTGGAGTGAGAGTAAGAGCTTCTAATCGCTATGTCGTTCCAAGAATTTTAGTGTCCGTGCCTGTTGTCATACATGGAAAAAGCTTTACAGTAAGATGTAAGATTGCAAAAGATAATGATACTGTAAAGCATTTCAAAGTAGAATCAGAGGATATTAAATCAGTTTCAGAATCATTAGATATATCATTTAAAGATGCTGTAGATTTGATATCGCCAAAGATAAAAGAAAGGCTCCATCTAAAATGACCAAATTAAAACAATTAATTGAATGGTTCGATGGAAAAGAAAGGGTTCTTGTTGCACTGTCAGGTGGAGTAGACAGTGCACTGGTAGCATATTCTGCATACAAATCTCTTGGCAAGCTTTCTGCAGCTGTTACTGCTGACTACAAAACTTTAGCACAAGAAGAATTAGAGTCTGCCAAAAGGATTTGTTCTGAAATAGGAATTCGGCATATTGTTATAGAATATAATGAGCTTGAGAATGCTGATTTTGTTAAGAATGATCGAGATAGATGTTTCCACTGTAGAACAGAACTATCAGAACACCTATTCAATGTATCTAGAGCCGAAAATCTGAGTCTAATAGTAGATGGTACAAACGTGGATGATCTGAGAGAATATCGTCCAGGAATAATAGCATTAAAAAATAATGGCATTCAAAGTCCACTTGTTGAAGTTGGACTCACAAAATCTGATGTAAGAAATTGTGCAAAAGAAGCAGGGCTCTCTGTTTATGACAGACCATCCAATTCCTGTCTTGCATCGCGGATTCCTTGGGGTCTTACAGTAACAGCCACAAAATTGAGACGAATTGAGAAGAGTGAAATTATAGTAAGACAGCTTTTCGGAGTAAGCCAAGTACGAGTACGTGATTTCGACAAATACGCTCGAATAGAAGTAAATAAGAATGAAATGAATCTTCTCAGAGACGAAAAAAAATTCTTAATCTTGGAGAGATGTTTGAGGGAGTTAGGTTTCGAAACCATCCTAATTGATCCTGATGGATACAGACCAGGAAAACTTAATGTGATCACAGATTGATTTACTTGGATAACGCTGCGTCAACTCCAGTTCACGAGAAAGTTGTTGAAGAAATGATCCCATTCTTTAAGGAGCAGTATGGAAACCCATCTTCGATACACAAGTACGGAAGACTTGCTAATTTAGCTATTCAAAATGCAAGGAAAAGAATTGCGGATATGATTAACGCAGATAGCAATGAAATCCTTCTAACATCAGGAGGCACTGAATCAAATAATACTGCGATATATGGAATCGCATATCAATCAAAAGGAAAACATGTCATCACATCATCTATTGAGCATGATGCCATTCTTGAACCATGTAAGCGACTTGAAAAAGAAGGATGCAGAATTTCATACCTGCCTGTAGACAAATATGGACTTGTCAATCCTGAAAATCTAAAAAATGAGATTTCTGATGAGACTTGCCTTATTACAATAATGTATGCCAACAATGAGGTCGGTACGATTCAACCCATAAAGGAAATAGCTAGAATAGCACAAAAGAATAAGATTCCCTTCCACACAGATGCCGTTCAGGCAGTTGGAAAGACTACAATTGATGTCAGAGAGATAGGAGTTGATTTGTTATCCATATCATCTCATAAAATCAATGGACCAAAAGGAGTTGGTGCATTATACATTAGAAATGGCATAAAAATATCACCCCTTATACTAGGTGGAGGGCAAGAAAGAGGACTGAGATCAGGAACCGAAAATGTTGCAAACATTGTTGGATTTGGAATGGCATGCAAGTTAGCAAAAGATAGTATGACAGATAATATTGCTCATTACAAAAAACTGACAACAAAACTAGTTAGTAGGATTATAAATGAAATTTCTTGTACTACACTGAATGGTCATCCTGATAAAAGGATTCCAAACAACACTCATTTCACTTTCCTTGGTGTAAGTGGTGAAGACCTTATCATAAAACTTGATGAGAGCAAAATTGCAGCGTCAACAGGTTCTGCTTGCTCAGTTAGAGTTCAAAAGGCATCGCATGTATTGAAAGCAATGGGCTTTTCACACGAACAGATAACCGGGTCTTTGAGACTCACTGTTGGAATTATAAATTCAGAAGAAGAAATTGATAAAACGGTAGACGTATTGAAACAAGTAGTACAAGAATTACGCGTAGTGTCACCATACAAGAGCAAATATAATTTTTAGAAATGTTCTATATGAATCAGGAAAGGATTTGTAATGCGTATTCTTGTTCCTCAGTTAGTGGTATTAATGAATTCATCCCCTCCCATAAGAAAATTTCTACATGGTAATTTCCAGACATAGTTGGTTTCCAAGAAATTGTTTCGCTATTAGTGGAAGAAGATTGAATGTTATCATCCAACCATTTCAAGAACACTATTTTGTTTTGGTTATCTTTGACTTGTACTATATACGATAACGTCTGTGACTTTATGTTATAGTTTGTAATCAATGTCTTAAAATTTATTGTTTGCCCAACTAGTGGACTTTGTAATAGTGGTCGGCCACTATCATCACTGATTTGGGTTAATTTGACGAGCCTATATTGAGTGGGATTATTTGTTGTATACGAGCTTGAAGCTGTAAAGACTTTAGAGCCTATAATAACAGAACTGCCTTTTTCATCCATAAAATCATGATACCATGCTTCAACGCTCCCGCCTATAGGAGAAATTAGACTAGTTCCATCCTCACTGCAGATTTGTGTTGGCATTTTGAAAGAACCTTTGAAAGTACCACTTCCAGGAGCTGTTTCAGTTAAAGTAAATCCTGTTGCAGCAAGACCCCCATAAGGAACACCGTTTATTGTACAGTGATGGAATCTGAACCCCTTTATCCAGACTTCAAGAAGTATATTGCCAGAGTTATCACCTATTGTATCATCAGCAGGAGAACCTTGATCATTTACTGTAGTATACGATTGGATAGTGTCTGCTTCCGTATTTAGATCTGGATCATATACAGTGATTGTTACTGTTTGACCCAATCTATAACTCGGAGAATCT
>Ga0209237_1000511_pt1 | contig 22153 bp, 22 predicted proteins | sample GraSoi013_1_40cm_2_FD_185820 | JGI IMG/M metagenome (GOLD analysis project Ga0209237, IMG submission 185820) | Grasslands soil microbial communities from the Angelo Coastal Reserve, California, USA - Sample 10_02_2013_1_40cm (SPAdes) (version 2) | ecosystem: Environmental > Terrestrial > Soil >... | reverse complement strand
ACTCCACCGAGACGCTCCGGGGAGTGCGGGTGCCGACGCTTGTGCTGGTGGGGAGCGACGACGAGATCGCTCCCCCCGATACGGCGCGCGCCATGGCGCAGCTCATCCCCGACGCGCAGTGTCATGTCGTGCCCGCGGCCGGACACATCGCACCCCTGGAACAGCCCCTGGCGACCAGCAGTTTGCTGGCCGACTTCCTGAGGGCGCTTCCCCCCTCCTGAAGCGAGAACCCCGGGGTGAGGACCCCGGGGCTCTGGTCACGATCCCTTGCGTTGTGGCTTGCCGGGCGGGCTCGCGCTCTGGAACACGTCCCGGTTCTTGGCGATGTAGGACTTCCACTGCGGCGGCGTGTCTTCTTCCGGGAAAATCGCGGTGACGGGGCACTCCGGCTCGCATGCGCCGCAATCGATGCATTCGTCCGGGTGGATGTACAGCTGATCCTCACCCTCGTAGATGCAGTCCACGGGGCAGACATCCACGCACGACCGATCCTTCAGATTGATACACGGCTCTGCGATGATGTACGGCATTCAGGCTCCAGGCATTTCGCGTCGCTCCGGCCACGAGAACCGGGCCGAATCGCAAACATAGAACGGGTCCCACCCCCGTTCAAGGCCCGGTGGCAGGCACCGCGAGCCGGGTCATCAGCGACAACACGCCCACGAGGAACGCATACTGCAGCAGAGCGGTGTGATCCGGTTCTTCTGCCGCGCGACCGAAACCGGCAGCCGCCGCGGCGGCGACGCAGAGCAGCACCAGCAGCCCCTCGGAAGTCACCAACCACATCGACGCAATGACGGCTACCGCGATCCAGCGCTGTTGGCGGGTCAGCGCGCGAAAACCGCGCGCGCCGTCGAGCTGCCACACCGGGACCAGGTTGAAGAGGTTCACCCAGGCGCCGAAGTGCGCGATCGCGCCCCACACCCCGACGCCCGTGAGACGATAGATGACATAGGCCGCGAGCGCGGCGCCCATTCCCCAGAGCGGACCGGCGAGCCCGACTCGAGCGTCCTCGCGCGCATCCGCCGGGTACTGCTTGAGCCGGATCACTGCGCCGAGCCCGGGAATGAACATGGGTGCCGTGGCCTTGATCCCGTAGCGTTGCAGCGCCTGCACGTGCCCCATTTCGTGGATGTAGATGGAAAGAACCAGCCCGAACGCGAACTTCCAACCCCAGATCGTCCAGTACAGGCCCGCCGATAGCAGCATGCTGAAGAACGTCCCGGCCTTCGTCAGGCCGAGCAGCAGCAGCTTGGCCTTCGTGAGGACGAACATGAGCGCGAACTTGAACTTGAAGAGCAAGGCGCCGAGGGCGCCGACACCGGCCGCCCCTTTGCCCCACCCTGACCCGTGCTTCGCGGCCGCAGGCGAGCCGTCGAGGGAGCGGCTCAAGGCGGCGATCCGGGCGGAAACGACCTGGTGCTGGGTCGCGTCCGTGGGCAACAGGTCGAGTGCCTGGCGCCAGGCGGCCAACGCGGCGCTCGGGTCGCCGAGCTGCGCCGCCCGCTCCGCGGTGACGGCAAAGCGCTTGAGCTCTTCTGCGTGAACCAGGCGTTGGCAGGACGGGCAAGCGAGCAGGGCGGGCGCGATCTGTGTGCCGCACTGCCCGCACACGGACGGCGCCCGCCCGGGTACTTCGGCGTCGGCCATCGACGATGGGCTACGCCGCCGCGGGGCGAGCCGCGGCCTGGTACGGCCCTGTGATCTGGAGTGCGACGCCCCGGTTGAGCTTCCACGCCTCGTACAGCGCGAACCCGGCGATCAGCAGGTGGAGCGGACTCGTGATGCCGATCATAATCGGAGCCGCGTACGCGAGCGCGATGATCAGCGCGAGACCGAGGGCGATCGCGAGCGGCCCCGGCCGGGGCGCTGTGCCCACTGCCGCGCCCGTGGAGACGTTGATCCCGTCGGTCACCGCGGCGGGCGCGGCCGCCTGGGCGCGCCACTCTTTCTTCAGCTCGCGGGCGATCAGTGAGGAGTCGGTCACCACGACAGCGGTGTAGGTGAGGAACATGGCGAGCAGCTGGTAACGGCGACCGCCGCGGCCGTTCGAGCCCTTGCGCACCGCGCCGCCCACCAGCACCCCGACGACGATCGCCACGAGCCCGAACTCGTACCCGGTCAGCGCCGCGATACCGAAGTAGATCCCCGCACCCACGACCGCAGCGCCAAGCCCGAGCCCCAACGCCTTCGCAAACCGCCCGCCCGGCGATCCGCGGTTCCACCCCGCCAAGGTCTGGCTGCGGCACCGCTGGCACGTAACGTTGCCGTTCACCTCATAGTATGACGTTGCGATGGCCTGACTGCAGACCGCGCAGGTGAGGCTGGCCGCGGAGCCGTCGCGCTCGGCGTGGTCGAACTGGAGACTCTCCATGGGAGCCCCAGCGGATGGCTGATTCACGGGTTCCTCCTGAAAACCGGTCCGGTGTTTGGGCGCGGCCACTAGCTTTGAAGACGCGGCTGACGGTTGCAGTGAGAAACGACCACGGGGTGGGAACGTGATGTATATGCTGGGGTTGCCCACCGTAGAGATACCAGTGGGTATCTGAATGCCTTCTTCCAGCCTGCTCTTGTTGCCTAGGACGATTCCCATAGGTATCCTAGATACCGATGGGTATCAGACAGAAGCGCACGGCCGAGACGAAGGCGCTGCTCCTCGAGGCGGGACTAAGCGTATTCGCGGAGCGCGGCATCGAGTTCGCCACGCTCGACGACATCGCTCAAACGGCTGGCTTCACCAAGGGCGCGATCTACCGGCAGTTTCCTTCGAAGGGCGCGTTTCTGCTCGCCCTGTTCGAGCAGTACGCCGCCGTGGCCCGGTCGGGCGCAGGGGCGCGCCAGGCAGCATGGTTCATCCCCCTCAGCCTGCAGTTCGCCGCCCACGCGATGCGGGATCCGTTGCTCAGGCGGCGCTTCGCCGTCGTGCTGGCGGAGGTGCCGGACGGCGGCACGCCCGACGGGCAGCTACTCAAGGCGCTCGGGCGAGTGCTGCCGCCGGCGCAACCTTCCCCGCCCCGAGCACCGTAGCGGCTCGCGAGGGCCTCATGGTCTATCTCGCTTGGCTCGTCATACTGCTCATCCCCTACTGGCTCGGGCCCCTCATCGTGTGGCTCACCCGGAAAGCCGGTGCGCGTCCGGTCTTCGAACCCTTCACGGCGGGGCGGCACTCGGTATTGAGGGTTTTCACGTCGTCGCCGATCTGTTCCAGACCGGTCAGATGAAGCACGTCAGCGTGCGTATCGCGCTGCTCGAGAACTCCGTGACCGCGGAGCTGGCGTTCGCCGTCGCGATGTTCACCGCGGCACGCGCCACCCGGCTGGTGGCGAGCTATGCGGAGCTGCCGACCAAGTTTCGCGATGGGCGGACGGTCTCGGTCCACAACAGTCCCCTGGCCGGGTCGTTCACGCCGCCGCCGTCCCGCATCGTCGTGCGCCTGCCGATCGTGCGGGATCCGGCGCGGTTGTGCCGCATCAAACGCGCCTACCTCGCGCGACACTACCGTGGCGTGGAGCGCGTCCCGTCCTTCCTCCTCACGCGGTTCGGGTCGCAGGGGCTCCGCACGGCGTGGACGCTGCCTTCCGACTTCGTGGCGCCTGCCGCTTTCGCCGACGCGGTCCGCGCGCTCGAGCGGCTCGCGGGCAGCGTGGCCACCGCTCGTGGGCACCGATTCGGTCGGCGACTCCCTCGTCACCGAGGGCTTCGCGGTGAACGTGCCGGCGGCGTGGGCGGAGCGACTCGTGGCCATGGCGCAGCCGCGCTTTCTCGAGCAGGGATTTTATCTGTTCCGCGCGGAACAACATTTCGGGATCGGGCGCCGCTCCGACCGCGTCGCGCTGTTCCCGCGCAGCGACCGGTACGAGATTCTCCGACTCGTGGGGACGAACGGCTGGAACTACGACATCGGTCCCGACAGCATCGTCGCCTGGCTGCGGGTGCTCGAGCGCGACCATCCGTTCGTCCTCACCGGGATGGGGTTCGATTGGACGGTGGACGCCCTCGCGCAGGAGCTCGGAGAATCGCAACGGCTCTACTGCTGGTGGGACTAGATGGAGGGGCTCGCGGTCGTCGGCGTGGTCTTCGTCCTCATTGTCGTCGCGTACTTCGGCGTGTCCGCTGTGCTCCGCCGCATTCCGGCGCCGTCGCTCCGCCTGCCGACCGGCCCGATCCCGGACGCGTGGCCCGGGATCGTGGAGCGCAACGTCCCGCTCGCTCGTGGGCTGAGCTCGGACGAGCGGGAGCGCTTGCTCCGGCTGGTGCAGGTATTTCTGGCGGACAAACACTTCGAGGGATGCGGTGGGCTCACCCTCACCGAAGAGATTAAGGTCACGATCGCGGCCGAGGCGTGCCTGCTGCTGCTCCATCTCGAAGGCCCGTGCTATCCGTCGTTCCGAAGGTCGCCCGGTCGCCCGGGACGGGCGAGATCGCGCCGCCCCCCGCCCGCCTGATGGGCGAATCGTGGGGAGACGGCGTGGTGGTCATCTCGTGGGACGACACGGTCCGCGGGGCGCGCAATCCCGCCGACGGGGAAAACGTCGTGTTGCATGAGTTCGCCCACCAGCTGGATGCGGAAGACGGCGTCACCGACGGCGCGCCGCTCCTGGCGCCGAGCGCCCTGCGCACGTGGGGCGGCGTGCTCTCGGCGGAGTACGAGCGGTTGCGCCGGGACGCCGCCGATGATCGACGGTCGGCGCTCGACGAATACGGGGCGACCAACAAGGCCGAGTTCTTCGCGGTCGCGACGGAGACGTTCTTCGAGAAGCCGGTCCAACTCGAGCGCGAGCATCCCGAGCTGTACGGGCAGCTGCAGCAGTTCTACGGGCAGGATCCCGCGCGGCGAGCGCCGGCCCCGCCCTCACCTCCGCCCCCGGGAGCCGCCCCGTGACATCGTCGCCTGCCCGGCTGGTGGACCTGAGCCATACGATCGAGCACGGGATGGTCACCTACCCCGGCCTTGCCGTGCCCGTGATCAGCGACTGGCTCTCGCGCGATGCGTCCCAGACCCGCTACGCCCCCGGCACGACCTTCCAGATCGGGAAGATCGAGCTGCTCGCCAACACAGGCACCTACATCGATGCGCCGTTCCATCGATACGACGGCGGCAAGGACGTTTCTGACTATCCGCTTCAGGTCGTCGCGAACCTTGAGGGCGTCGTGGTCCGGGCTACGGAGCGCGCCAGCCGGGCGCTAGATTCGGGCGTCTTCCGCGGCCGCGATGTGCAGGGCAAGGCGGTGCTCGTGCACACGGGCTGGGACGTCCACTGGCGCACCGAGCGGTACGGCACCGGCCATCCCTTCCTGACGCGCGCCGCGGCGGAGCACCTCATCGCGGCCGGTGCGACCCTCGTCGGGATCGACTCACTCAACATCGACGACGCGACTGACGGCGCGCGCCCTGTGCACTCGCTCCTGCTCGCGGCGGGGATCCCCATCGTCGAGCACCTGTGCGGCCTGGCCGGGCTGCCGGAGGCTGGCTTCCGGTTCTATGCGGCTCCGCCGCCTGTGAAGGGGATGGGGAGCTTTCCGGTGCGGGCGTTTGCCGTCCTGGAGGAATGACAGCAAGCGTACAGCATCATGACATGAGTACTGACAATGCAGAGGGCCCGGCGCATTGCCGGGCCCTCTGTGTCAGCCGCGAGACCGCGTTCCCGATCTCCCGCTGCGCCGTGGCCGCCGCTGTGCCGGTCACGACCACTTGCTCGAGCTCGAGCGCCTTCTGGTCGAGGGCGATGCGCAGGTTCGTGTCGCCCACGTTCACGGTGTCCGTGCGCGCCCGGAACCCGATCATCCGTACCTGGAGGACCGCGGCCGCGCCCGGAACCTCGTTGAGGGCGAACCGGCCGCTCGCGTCGGTGAACGCCCGCAGGGTGGTGCCGGCGACGGTGACCTGTGCGGCGGCCACCGGCGCGCCGGTCGCCCGGTTCACTACCGTGCCGGCGACCGAGCCGCCCTGCGCCGTCAACGAACCGGGCCCGATGATTCCGAATGTGAGAGCGAGACTACACAGGACTGAAGAGCAACGCATGCCGCGCCCCCCGAGAGAAGAGGCTGCCTATACTACCGGCACGCGAAACGGCCGCAAGGGCGCGGGCGCCGAGTCGGGCACCAGTGTGCGGCACGATGGCGAGCCGCAGGATGGAACGATATGTTCCCGAATTCGATCTCAGTCGGAGCACCTATGCCCGTCCGTTTCCTCGCGCTCGTTCTTCTCATCTCGCCGGTCGCGCTCGCGGGCCAGCGCACCCAGAAGCCGGCGCTGCACGGGCGCCACTGGGTCGCCATCACCGGCAAGCCGCTCGCCGCCACGGCGGGCGCCATGATCTTCCAGAAGGGCGGCAACCCCGTCGACGCGGCATGCGCCATGCTCGCCGCTGTCACCACCATGTGGGACGTGCTCTCCTGGGGCGGCGAGACCCAGGCGCTCATCTACAACCCGCAAACCAAGAAAGTCATCGCGATCAACGCGCTCGGCGTCGCGCCCACCGGCGCCACGCCGGCCTTCTACCGCTCCAAGGGCATGCACTTCCCACCCGAGTACGGGCCGCTCGCCGCCATCACCCCGGGCACGCCGGGCGGCCTCATGACGATGCTCGCCGAGTACGGGAAACTGAGTCTGCGCGACGTGCTCGAGCCGGCGATCCGCATGGCCGACGGCTACCCCATCGAAGCAGAGACGGCCAACTCGATCGAGCGGAACAAAGGCTGGCTCAAACGCTGGCGCTACTCGAGTGCCGTCATGCTGCCCCATGCCGGGGAAGCGCGCGAGGCGCCCGAGGCAGGAGAGATCTTCCGGCAGCCGGACCTCGCCGCCACCCTGCGGAAGCTGGTCGATGCCGAGCAGCAGGCGTTGCGCCAGGGCAAGAGCCGGCGCGACGCGATCCTGGCCGCCTACGACCGGTTCTACAAGGGCGACATCGCGCAGGAATTCGTCCGGGGAATACGGGAGGAAGGGGGGCTCATCACGCTGCAGGACCTGGCGAGCTGGAAAGTGAAAATCGAAGAGCCCGTCATGACGACGTATCGCGGGATCGAGGTCTACAAGCTACAGCCGTGGTCGCAGGGCCCGGCGATGCTCGAGGCGCTGAATATCCTCGAGAACTTCGATCTCAAGGCGATGGGCTACAACAGCGCGCGCTACATCCACACCGTGTACCAGGCGATGAGCCTCGCGTTCGCGGACCGCGACTTCTACTACGGCGACCCGGCGTTCCCGCCGGAAGAGCCGATCCGGGGCTTGCTCTCGAAGGACTACGCGCGGCAGCGGGCGCACCTGATAAATCCCGATCGCAACGATCCGGGCATCAAGCCGGGCGACCCCTATCCCTTCCAGGGGGGGACGAACCCCTACCTGGACCTGCTCCGCGGCTGGCCCCCCCCGGCGCGCACCCCAGCGACGTCCGGCGGAGGGAGCCAGACGGAGGAGCAGCCGCTGGAGGGGGCCGCGCTCGCGGCGTTCGACGAAGCGTTCACTCGCGGCACGACGTCCATCGAGGCCTCGGACACCTCCGGATGGGTCGTGTCGATCACGCCGTCGGGGGGGTGGATTCCCGCCGTCATCGCGGGTCGCACCGGGATCGGCGTGAGCCAGCGGGCGCAGCAATTTGTCGTCGATTCCCTGGACAACCCCTTCAACGTGATCGCACCGGGGAAGCGTCCGCGCGTCACGCTCACGCCGAGCCTCGCGCTGAAGGACGGGAAGCCGTTCCTGGCGTCCGCGGTGCAGGGGGGTGACACGCAGGATCAGAACCTGCTGCAGTGCTTCCTCAACATGGTCGAGTTCGGGATGGACGTGCAGGAAGCGGTCGAGGCGGCGAACATCACGAGTTACCAGATGCGGAACTCGTTCGGCGACCACGAATCGCAGCCCGGCCGGCTCACCCTGCGGTCCGACACGCCGCCCTGGGTGCGCCGTGACCTGCGCGAGATGGGGTACCGGCTCGACTTCCAGGACCGCACCTCGGGCCCCATCAACGCCATCTTCTTCGACTGGAAGCACGGCTCCTTTTGGGGCGGCTCCTCCAACCACGGGGAGGATTACGGGATCGCGTGGTGACACCATCCCGGCACCAATCCGTCAGTCCGCCGGCACGGCCTCGCCTGTGGGCTTCTTCTCCGGCTCCCGCAGCCCCGCCTTCCGCTCGATCTCGCGCGTGATGTGCATCGAGCAGAACTTGGGCCCGCACATCGCGCAGAACTCGGCGCTCTTGAAGTACTCGGCGGGCAGTGATTCATCGTGCAATTCGCGCGCGCGCGCCGGATCGAGCGACAGGCGGAACTGCTCGTTCCAGTCGAACGCGTAACGCGCGCGCGATAGGGCGTCGTCCCGATCGCGCGCGCCCGGCCGCCCGCGCGCGATGTCGGCGGCGTGCGCGGCGATCTTGTAGGCGATCACGCCTTCGCGCACCTCCTCGGCGTTGGGGAGTCCGAGGTGCTCCTTACGCGTCACGTAGCACAGCATGTCGGCGCCGTACCAGCCGATCATCGCCGCGCCGATCGCTGACGTGATGTGGTCGTAGCCCGGCGCAATGTCGGTCACGAGCGGCCCCAGGGTGTAGAACGGCGCCTCGTGGCAGATTGCCTTCTCCTTCCGGACATTGATCTCGATCAAGTGCATCGGGATGTGGCCCGGTCCCTCGATCATCACCTGTACATCCTGGGCCCACGCCCGCGTCGTCAGCTCGCCCAGGGTTTCGAGCTCGGCGAACTGGGCGCGATCGTTCGCGTCCGCGACCGAGCCCGGCCGCAGCGCGTCGCCCAGCGAGAGCGTCACGTCGTACTTGCGCGCGATCTCGAGGATGCGGTCGAAGTGAACGTAGAACGGGTTCTGCTTGTCGTGGTGCATCATCCAGTACGCGTGCAGCGACCCGCCCCGCGACACGATCCCCGTCACCCGGCCCAGCGCGAGCCCCACGTACTCGCGCAGGATCCCGCAGTGCACCGTCACGTAATCCACTCCTTGCTGCGCCTGGTGCTCGATCATGTCGAGCAGGTCGTCCTCCGTGAGATCCTCGACCTGCTTCACCTCGGTCACGGCCTGATAGATCGGTACCGTGCCGATCGGCACCGGCGAGGCGTCGACGATCGCCTGGCGGATCGCGTCGATATCGCCCCCCGTGGAGAGATCCATCACTGTGTCCGCGCCGTAGTGGACGGCGTGGTGCAGCTTCTCGAGCTCCTGGTCGATGTTCGACTCGACCGCCGAGTTGCCGATGTTGGCGTTGATCTTCACGTGCGCCACCTGGCCGATCGCCATCGGATCGAGTCGCTTCGCGAGATGGTTCACGTTCGCGGGGATGATGAGTCGCCCGCGGGCGACCTCGTCCCGCACGAGCTCGACCGGGAGCCCTTCCCGCTCCGCGACGCGCTGCATCTGGGGGGTGATGGTGCCCTGACGGGCGAAGTGCATCTGGGTGAGGCAGGTCATACGGAGCTCCCTTCGCCGGTGCGAACCGGATCAGGTTCAAAGGGTGTGATCTCAGCCCGTTCGATCAAGCACGACCGGTGGGCACCCCTGTCATCGGTCAATCTAACCTGGCGACGTCGCCGTCACACCTCCCGCGGCTTGGGGGGCCCGTAGCGATCGCCGGGCTCGTGCACCTTCTCCCACTCGGACCGGAACGCGAACGGATCGACCCCGCTCGCCCGGTCGAGCGCGAGAATCCCGTCAAGGTGGTCGATCTCGTGCTGCAGCAGCTCCGCCATCGGTCCCTGGACCTCCATCGTGTGCTGCTTGCCCTTCGGGTCGGTATAGTTCACCGTGATCTGGTAGGCCCGGGTCACGCGCACGAGCAGGTTGGGAAACGAGAAGCAGTCGTCCCAGACTAGAAAGTCGTCCCGCCCTACGTCCGTGATCTCGGGGTTGATCATCGTCCAGCGCTGCTTGTCCATCTGGACGAAAACGATCCGCACCGGCGCGCCGATCTGCGGCGCCGCGAGCGCCCGTCCCATCTTGTATTTCTTCCTGGCGACGGCGAGCGAATCCCGCAGATCGTCCGCGACGAGCCGCGTCGCGGCGGACTTCGGGTTCTGGACCCGCTCGCAGCGGACACGCAGGATCGGATCGCCCAGCTGGCGGATGCGTCGTACGGCCATGGGCCGCCAATTTGGGGGTTTGGCGGCGACGTGCAACTCGCGATAACGTCAACGCATGGGTCTCGCCGGGGTGGTGCTCGCCGCCGGGGCCTCGGAACGGATGGGTAGGCCCAAGGCACTCTTGGACTTCCGAGGCCGGCCCTTCGCCGTCCGCATCCTCGAGGCCCTGGAAGCACTGGACCTAAAGTCCCGGGTCGTGGTGCTCGGTCCCGACGCCGCGCGCGTCCGACCCTCCCTCGCCACCCACGAGTGCGTCATCGTCGAGAACCCCGATCTCGCCGGCGAAGCGATCGGATCGCTCCGCGCCGCCCTCGCCGCCCTCGAGCCGATCCGCCCCTCGGGGATCGTGGCGTGGCCGGTGGATCTGCCGCACGTACGCGTCGCCACCCTCGAGCGCCTGCTCGAGGCACACCGGCGGAGCGGCGCGCCCGCGGTCGTCCCGAGCTTCGCTGAGCGGCGCGGGCATCCGGTGATCTGGGATCGGGCGCTGTTCTCCGAGCTCGCAACCAGCGCGGCCGCGACCCGGCACGGCGCCTGGGCCGTGCTGGCTGCCCATGACCAGGATCTCGTCACGGTGGCGGTCGACGACCCGGCGGTGATCGACGATCTCAATACGCCGGAGGACTACGAGCGACTGGTGCGGGAGGTGAATCGGGACATTTACTGACGAGGGGTTAGGGGCTCGGGGTTGGGGGCTCGGGTTAGTAATTCGGGACCGCACCCTGACCCCTAGCCCCGATCCCTTAGTCCCCAACTCGTTGACAATCCCGAGTAATTCCTGTAGGATTCGCTTTCGCCATGGCCACATCTCTGCAACTTGCGACGCACAAAGGACTTCGGGAGCTCCAATGAGCAGCGGTATCGAAGCCCAGGTCCTCCAGCCCTATAAGTACGGCTTCGTCACGGATATCGAGTCGGAGACCGTCCCCCCGGGCTTGAGCGAGGACGTCATCCGGCTGATCTCCCAGAAAAAGGGTGAGCCGGCGTGGATGCTCGAGTGGCGGCTCCGGGCGTACCGCAACTGGTTGAAGATGCCCGAGCCGCACTGGGCCAATGTGCAGTACGGCCCGATCGACTATCAGGCCATCAGCTACTACGCGGCTCCCAAGCAGCGGCCCAAGCTGGACAGCCTCGAGCAGGTCGATCCCAAGCTGCTCGAGACGTTCGAGAAGCTCGGGATCCCGATTGAGGAGCGGAAACGGCTCGCGGGGGTGGCGGTGGACGCCGTCTTCGATTCGGTCTCCGTCGCGACGACGTTTCGCGAGGAGCTGAAGAAGCACGGGGTGATCTTCTGCGCCATCTCGGAAGCGATCCGGGAGTATCCCGAGTTGGTGCAGCAGTACCTCGGTTCCGTGGTTCCGTACAACGACAACTTTTTCGCCGCCCTCAACTCGGCCGTGTTTACGGACGGCTCGTTCGTGTATGTCCCGAAGGGCGTGCGCTGTCCGATGGAGCTGTCCACCTACTTCCGTATCAACGCGCAGTCGACGGGCCAGTTCGAGCGGACGCTGATCGTCGCGGACGAGGGAAGCTATGTGAGCTACCTCGAGGGTTGCTCGGCTCCGGTGCGCGACGAGAACCAGCTGCACGCGGCGGTGGTGGAGCTCGTCGCGCTCGACCGTGCGACCATCAAGTACTCGACCATTCAGAACTGGTACCCGGGCGACGAAGAGGGGCGGGGCGGGATCTACAATTTCGTGACCAAGCGCGGCGCCTGTCGCGGCCGGGGCTCCAAGATTTCCTGGACGCAGGTGGAGACGGGCTCGGCGATCACCTGGAAGTATCCCGGCTGCATCCTCCAGGGCGACGACTCGATCGGCGAGTTCTATTCGGTGGCCGTGACCAACCACCGCCAGCAGGCGGACACCGGCACCAAGATGATCCACATGGGCAAGAACACCCGCTCGACGATCGTCTCGAAGGGCATCTCGGCGGGCCGCGGTCAGAACACCTACCGCGGCCTCGTGAAGATCCTGAAAGGAGCCGAGCAGGCGCGGAACTACTCGCAGTGCGACTCGATGCTGATCGGCGACCGATGCGGGGCGCACACGTTCCCGTACATCGACGTGCGCAACAGCACGGCCATCATGGAGCACGAGGCCTCGACGTCCAAGATCGGCGAGGACCAGATCTTTTACGCGAAGCAGCGCGGTCTGTCCGGCGAAGACGCCGTATCGATGATCGTGAACGGCTTCTGCAAAGAAGTCTTCAAGGAGCTACCGATGGAGTTCGCCGTCGAGGCGCAGCGGCTGCTCGGCATCAGTCTCGAAGGGAGCGTGGGTTGAGCAAGCATCCGCTGCTGCACGTCAAGAACCTCCACGCCTCGGTCGAGGGACGCGAGATCCTCACGGGCGTCGACCTCACGGTGAACACCGGCGAGGTGCACGCGATCATGGGGCCGAACGGCTCGGGGAAGAGCACGCTTGCCCAGGTCCTCGCGGGTCACCCTGCGTACGCCGTGACCGCGGGCCAGGTGTTGTACGAGGGCAATGACCTGCTCGCGATGGCACCGGAAGCGCGGGCACGCGAGGGCGTGTTCCTCGCGTTCCAGTATCCCGTGGCCATCCGCGGCATCACCAACGCCTATTTCCTGCGCTCCGCAGTGAACGCGCTCCGCAAGCACCGCGGTGAGGAGGAGCTCGGGCCGGTAGAGTTCATGGACGCGCTCGAAGAGAAGCTCAAGGTGATCGGCTGGGACTCGAGCTACCTCACCCGGCCCGTGAACGAAGGGTTCTCGGGCGGGGAGAAGAAGCGGAACGAGATCCTGCAGCTCGCGGTGCTCGATCCCAAGCTCGCGATCCTCGACGAAACCGATTCCGGACTCGACATCGACGCGCTGAAGACCGTGGCCCGAACCGTGGACAAGCTGCGGCGGCCCGACAACGCGACGGTGCTGGTGACGCACTACTACCGGATCCTCACGCACATCGAGCCCGACGTCGTGCACGTCCTGGCCGGCGGGCGGATCGTCAAGTCGGGCGGCAAGGAGCTCGCGCGCGAGCTCGAAGAGAAGGGGTACGACTGGCTGCGCGAAGAGGCCGCCGTGGCATGACCGACGTCGCCGACAGGACTAAACGCTACGTCGCCGACTTCGAGGCGTTCGCGCGAAACGGCGCCTCGGGCGCACCCGAGTGGCTGAGGGAGATCCGCGAGGGGGCGATCGGCCGCTTCGCCGAGCTCGGCTTTCCCACGATGAAACAGGAGGAGTGGCGCTTCACGAGCGTCGCGCCGATCACGGACCAGCGATTCATTCTGGCGCATGCTCCCCGCTCCCCGCTCCCCGCTCCCTCAGACATCGAGCGCCTGTGCGTCGGTGCGGGCCCCCGGGTCGTCTTCGTGGACGGACGCCACGCCCCGACCCTCTCGACCCCGGCGGACCTGGCCGGTGGCGTGTGGGCGGGAAGCCTCGCCGCCGCGTTTCGGACGGACGCGGGGCCCGCGGAGCTGGCCCGTGCACACCTGGCCCGTCACGCGCGCTGGCGCGACAGCGCGTTCGCGGCGCTCAACACCGCGTTCCTGGCGGACGGGGCATTCGTGCAGGTTCCCGGCGACGTCACGCTCGAGCAGCCGCTGGAGGTGGTCTTCCTCGCGACCGGCCGCGCGCTAACCGACGGCCCTATCGTCTCCCATCCGCGCAGCCTCATCGTGGTCGAGCGGGGTGCGCGCGCCACTGTGGTCGAGACGTATGCGGGGATTTCGGAGGGCGTGTATTGGACCAACGCGGTCACGGAGGTCGTCGTGGGGGAGGGCGCGCGGGCCGAGCTGTACCGCGTGCAGCGGGAGGGTCCGCACAGCTTCCAGGTGGCAACGACACATTCGCGACAGGAGCGCGACAGTTACCTCGGTCTGCACGTCGTGACGCTGGGCGCGGAGCTCGCCCGGCATGACATCAACGCCGTGCTCGACGGGCCGGGTGCTGAGCTGATCCTCAACGGGCTGTACCTGCTGGGCGGCGCGCAGCACGCGGATCATCACACGGTGATCGACCATGCCCAGCCACACTGCGCGAGCCACGAGTTCTTCAACGGCGTGCTGGGCGAGCGGGCGCACGGCGTCTTCAACGGGCGCATCATCGTCCGGCCCGGGGCGCAGCGCACCGACTCGAAGCAGACCAACAACAACCTGCTGCTCTCGACCGAAGCGCGCGCCGACAGCCAGCCGCAGCTCGAGATCTACGCGGACGATGTGAAGTGCACCCACGGCTCGACGGTGGGCCCGATCGACCAGATGCAGCTCTACTATCTCCGCAGCCGCGGGCTCTCCCCCGAGGCTGCTCGGAGCATCCTCACGTACGGCTTCGGCGCGGAGATCCTCGACCGGATGCGGCACCCCGACGTGCGCGACCGGCTCGACCGCCTCGTGCGCGCGCGGCTCGCCTGATGCTCGACGTCGCCCGCCTCCGCGCCGACTTCCCGATGCTCGCGCAGCGGGAGAACGGTCACCCGTTGGTCTATCTCGACAACGCCGCGACCACCCAGAAGCCGCAGGCGGTGCTCGACGCCATTGCCGAGTATTACCGGACCACCAACGCGAACGTGCACCGCGGGGCGTACGACCTCGCGATCCGCGCCACCGAGGCGTACGAGGCGGCGCGGGCCAAGGTCGCCGCGTTCGTGAACGCCTGGGCGCCGGAGAGCGTCGTGTTCACCCGCGGGACCACCGAGGCGATCAACCTGGTGGCGGGCTCGTACGGCCGTGCGAGCGTGAAGGCCGGCGACAGCGTCGTGGTCACGGCCATGGACCACCACTCGAACCTGGTGCCATGGCAGATCCTGTGTCAGGAGACGGGCGCTACGCTCCGGATGGTCGAGATCACCGAGGACGGGCGGATCGATCTCTCCGACTTCGACCGGGCGCTCGAGCGGCGACCCAAGATCGTCGCGTTCCCCTACGTATCCAACGCGCTCGGCACCGTGAATCCGGCGGCGCAGCTCACCAGGCTCGCACACGCCGTCGGCGCGGTGGTCGTGGTGGACGGGGCCCAGTCCACGCCGCACCTGAAAGTCGACGTGCAGGCGCTCGACTGCGACTTCTACGCCCTGTCGGGTCACAAGATGCTCGGGCCGATGGGGTCGGGGGCGCTGGTCGCCAAGCCGGAGCTGCTCGAGGCGATGCCGCCTTACCACGGCGGGGGCGAGATGATCTCGCGCGTGTGGGACGACCACTCCACCTACAACAAGATCCCGCACAAGTTCGAGGCGGGGACGCCGAACGTGGAAGGAGCGGTCGGCCTCGCGGCGGCGATCCGCTACCTCGAGCGTATCGGCCCGGAGCGGATCGCCGACCACGAGCAGGCCCTCGCGGCCGCCGCGATCGAGCGACTCTTGCAGATCGAGGGTGTGACGGTGTACGGTCCGCAGGCGAGGAGCGACCGCGCGGGCGTCGTGTCGTTCACGTACGGGGATATTCACCCGCACGACATCGCGACCATTCTCGACCAGGACGGGATCTGTATCCGAGCCGGTCACCACTGCACACAGCCGCTGATGCGGCGGCTGAACGTGGCAGCGACCGCCCGCGCGTCGTTTTATCTGTACAACGGGTCGGACGACGTGGACGCCCTCGCCGGCGCGCTCGTCAAGGCGGGAGCCCTGTTTGGATACGTCCCCGCCTGAGCCCCCCCCTCTCCCTCCCCCGCAGCTCAGCGCCCTCTACCAGGAGCTGATCCTGGACCATTACCGGCGGCCCCGCAACAAGGGGACGCTGGAGCAGGCGACGCACGCGGTATCGCTCAACAACCCGCTGTGCGGCGACGAGATCGACCTGCAGCTGCGTGTGGACGGCGACATCATCAAGGAAGCGCGCTTCATCGGGCGGGGCTGCTCGATCAGCCAGGCGGCGGCCTCGATGATGACGCAGCTCGTCAAGGACAAGTCGGTCCCCCAGGCACTCGCCCTGGCCGACCGGATGAGCGCCATGATGCAGGGGGACGAGGGTGCCGCGCGGGACAAGACACTGGGCGAACTCCGCGCCCTCGCCGGCGTGTCAAAGTTCCCCGTCCGCATCAAGTGCGCACTGCTTCCCTGGAACGCGCTGACCGACGCAGTCAAGGCGTAACGGGGCTAGATTAGCCGCGCGCGCATGACGTCCTCCTCCGCCTCACCCTTCCCTACCCCGATCCTGAGCCTCGACCGGGTCAGCAAACGCTTCGCCGGTCACATCGCCGTTGATGAGCTCTCGCTCTCCATCCCCCAGGGCGTGATCTACGGTCTCCTGGGGCCGAACGGCGCCGGCAAGACGACGACGATCCGCATGATCATGGACATCCTGCGGCCCGACGGCGGCGCCGTGCGGCTATTTGGGGAGCCGGGCGGCGGGCGCGCCCACTCGGAGCGGATCGGCTATCTCCCGGAGGAGCGCGGCCTGTACCGCAAGATGCGGGTGCTCGACGTGCTCGTGTTTCTTGGCGAGATGAAAGGCATCGACCGACGGCGGGCGCGCCAACGGGCCGGGGAGTGGCTCGAGCGACTCGGGCTCGCTCAATGGCGCCTGCGCCGCGTCGACGAGCTGTCGAAGGGAATGCAGCAAAAGGTGCAGTTCATCTCGACCGTGCTCCACGACCCGGATCTCCTGGTTCTCGACGAGCCGTTCTCGGGGCTCGATCCCGTCAATACTCAGGTGATGAAGGACACCGTGCTCGACTTGCGCCGCCGCGGGAAGACGATCCTGTTCTCGACCCACATCATGGAGCAGGCCGAAAAGCTGTGCGAGCAGTTGTGCATCATCGCGCTGGGACGGAAGCTGGTGGACGGCGCGCTCTCGGACATCAAGCGGACCCATGGCGGACACCACCTCGTCATCGGATTCGACGGCAGCGCCGGCGCCGCGCAGCAAGTCTTTGCCGACCGGGGTCTGGTGAAGAAGGTGGACGACTACGGGCAGTTCGCCGAGCTTGAGCTCGCATCGGGGGCAGACGCGCAGGTGATCCTGCAGCGACTCGTAGTCTCCGGTGCCCGGCTCTCGCGGTTCGAGCTGATGGAGCCGTCGCTCAACAAGATCTTCATCGACCTGGTGGGGCCGGAAGCGGCGAGAGCCGTGATGCGCCCGGAAGGCGAGGCCGCCCGTGCGTAAAGTCTGGGCCGTCATTCGCCGTGAGTTCGTCGAGCGGGTACGGAGCAAATGGTTCTGGGTGTCGGCCGCCCTGGGTCCCATCTTCTTGGCAACTCTGTTTTTCCTGCCGCTCCTATTCGCCGGCTCCGGTGGCCCGGAGCGGATCGTGGTCGTGGACGGCACCACGACGCGGTTTGGCGAGCGCGTCGCGGACTCGCTCGCTGCCAGCGGAACCTTCAAGGTTGCGGCCCGGGTGGCGCCGCGGGTGGGCCTCCTTGACTCATTGACCCGGGCGGTGATCGCCCGACGGCTGGACGGGTTCCTGATCATCACCGATCAGACTCTGGAGGCAGGCATCGCCGAGTACCGCGCATCGAACGCCGCAGCGCTCCAGGAGATCGCCGAATTGAAGGGAGTGCTCGGGCGGTTCGCCGTGAGCACACGGCTCCAGCGCGCCGGCATCAGACCGGAAGTCGTCGACGAGGTGCAGCTTCGGATCGATCTACAAACGAAGAAGATTTCCGGGTCGACGACGAGCGGCCAAAGCTCCGCCCAGTCCTTCTCGCTCGCCTATATCATGGCGATCCTGTTGTTCATGGCCATCGCCGCTTACGGCGTAAACGTGATGAGCTCGGTGCTCGAGGAAAAGACCACGCGCGTTGTCGAGGTGCTCGTGTCATCCCTTCGGCCGTTCCAGTTGATGCTCGGTAAGATCCTGGGCGTCGGCGCCGTTTCGATCTTCCAGTTCGTCATCTGGGGAGTGTCGGGCAGGCTACTGCTCACCCAGCGCGCGGCGTTTGGTGGTGGGATGGCGTCGGCCGAGAGTGGTGCGGAGGCGTTCGAGCTGCCGCAAGTGTCCACGGGGACGATCGCGATCTTCCTCGCCTATTTTCTCGGGGGGTTCCTGTTCTATTCCGCCATGTTGGCCACGGTGGGCGCAATCTCCTCGAGCGATCAGGAAGCGCGACAAGCAGTGCAGCCCGTGATTTTCTTGTTGATGATCGCGTATTTATCTATATGGGCCCTTTCGAGCAATCCCGAATCGACGTATGCGGTGACGATCTCTCTCATCCCGTTCACCTCACCCATCGCGATGCCGGTGCGGTGGGCGGCGAGCATCGTCCCCGCGAGCGAGCTGGCGACTTCACTGGCGATGCTCGTGCTCGGCATCGTGGCGGTTACTTGGATTGCGGCGCGGATTTACAGAATCGGTATTCTCATGACGGGCAAGCGGCCGAGTGTGAAAGAGCTCGCCCGCTGGGTTCGGGCGTGACGCGTCACTCTCCGTGAAGGAAACCGAGAAGAAGCCGACCCGGAGCGCCCGGCGCTATGTCCTTGCGCTGCCGGTGCAGCTCGCGCGCGGATCCGGCCTCACCCGCGACGTGAGCGCCGGCGGAGTGTACCTCCTCACCGACCAAGCCTATCCGCTGGATTCGCAGCTCGACTTGACCCTCGTGTTCGGCGCCACGCTACCGGAGTCACCGATTCAGGTGCAGTGCCACGCGCGTGTGGTCCGGGTCGAGCCGCGTAGCGATGGCGTCGGGATCGCCGCCGCCATCACGTCTCTCAGCTTCGCGTAGTTCAAGCAACCAAAACTCCACTCTACCGAACGATAGAGCGCGCTCTATCGTGCGCTACTCGCCGTCCGCCGGTGTCACTGATGTGCCACACGGCTGAAGGCCTGCGAAGCGCCCTCCGCTAGGTGGGGCCCTGGCACAGCTGTTGCTTCGACGCCACACCAAAGGCGCGCGTGCGGGCGATGCGGTGGATAGGACGCCGTCACGTCTCCGGGTGCGGTGGGCGCGGCTAGGCCGAGCGTGCGCACCATGACGAACGCCGGCCGCCCACACAGTCGCTGGGCCTTCTCTGGAGGTGGGTTGTGAAGCGCACCCCTGTACTTTCGGTCGCCGTACTGCTGCTCATGACTGCCTGTGCGGACGAGCCCCAAAAGCTGACGGGGCCGTCCGCACGCCCGGCGATGCAGGTTTCGTCCGCCCGCGCGTCTTCGACGGTGTGCGTCGCGTACGCCAAGGCGCTTGAGCGCGCCCAGGCACGCGTGGCGGCGCGGCCGGGTGTGGTCGGCCTGCTGCATCATGTGAACGCGCTCAGGGCGGTCATCACCGACGCTTGCCGTTGAGCCGCGCCATGAATACGAGCGGATGCTTGGCGCACCGCCTGCGCACCCTTGTCACGCTGTGCGGTCTCGGCCTCGGACCGTCCGTTCTGAGCGCTCAAAAGGCGCTGGTCTACTGCCCAGTCGGGATCGATCCCACGGGCTGTGCGACGCTCGTCCAGTCGCTGGGCGATTCCGGGGGTCCGTTCGCGCAGCGCGTGGACATGGGCTACGACGGAACGGACGGGACGATCGATCTCGCGAGCGCCGACCTCTCACCCTATGCCGTGTTCATCGTCCCTGCCCTGGCGGATAACGCCGACACCAGGCCATATGACCGCTTGCGGACCGCGACGGTGGCCAGCCGGCTACGCAACCTGCTGCTCGGGCGAATTGCGGTCTGGTCCGGCACACCGGATCAGGGCACCGTGAGTCGTACGGAGAAGAACACCCTCGTTCGCAACCTCGCCGTGTGGGGGGCGGCGAACTACGCCACGTCGGGGTTGAGAGGCCTCGTCCTCCTGCAAGACTATTCGGACTCGCTGGCGGAGCGCTACGCGTGGGTAGCGGAGATTTCTCGGCTCGCCGTGGCAGCGGACTCTGCGCCCGGGATTTATAACGAGGTCCAGGCATTGACGGCCACGGCGACCCAGCTTCTGAACAACGGGGGCCAACAGCTCGCGTATACCGACATGGCATCGTTCGGGATCGAGCCCCCCGGGGACTCTTCCGGCGCGACGGCGGATGCGAGGGGCGGGACCTCGGGAAGCCAGGTGGTGCTGGTCTCCTCCCTGGGGCACGGGAACGGCGCCGCCACCGTGAAGACGGACCAAGCCGACTACGCCCCGGGCCAGGTCGTAACCATCACCGGCTCGGGGTGGCAGTTTGGTGAAGTCGTCTCGCTCGTGCTGCACGAAGATCCCGCGATCGACACACACCCCACGCTGACGGCGACGGCCGATGCGTCCGGGCACATTTTCAACAACGAGTTTGCACCGGATGTGCACGACGTCGGCGTGAGGTTCTACATGACCGCGACGGGCCAGACGTCTGGGTCCGTGGCGCTGGCGACCTTCATGGATGCCGGCGCCGCCAGCGATGGCGATGGGACGATGACCGTCAGCCCGACTGGTGTCACTGCCGGCACCATCGGCAATACTTTGATCTTTACCTTTGCAGCTCCGAACGGCAAGGACTTCAACGCTGGCTCCCAGGCGACGATCCTTGTCCCAGACGGATGGACCGCGCCTACCTCGGGCAACGTCGTCGTCACCACAGGTCCCGCACCCGCTTGTACTGCGGCCACCCTCGGCACCATCGCGGGAACTGGTCCATGGACCGTACCCATCAACATGACCTGTGTCGCGAAGGCCCAGTTCAGAGTGACCTTTAGCGGAGTGACCGCGCCAACCACCACCGGCGCGAACATTTTCACTACACAGACGAAGCAGAATTTGGGCACGCTCACGAACATCACGACGCAGCCCACGGTCACGGTCAACGCCGCGGGTAGCGGTAGGGTCGGCGTGGTTTCCGTGGGAGCGCAGACCGGCACTCTCACTTACGGAACTGCCGGCGGCGTCACGTTCCTCGTAACAGTGAATCGCGGAAGCGGTACTGGGGCCTTTACTGCGAATCTAACCCTACCAGTGCCCGCGGGAGCGAGCTTCACATTCTCTCCGAGTTCCTTGTCTTTTGGATCAACGGAAAACGTGAAGACGTCGACGTTGACTATGAATACGGCGAGCACAACGCCCGCCGGCTCGACCACCTTTACCGTACAAGCGACAAACTCTAGTGACGCCACTGATTATGGGCAGGCGAACGGCACGCTGACGGTGAACAAGGCCAACCAGACGATCACGTTCAGCGCCCTCGCCGACAAGACCTTCGGCGACGCGGACTTTACGGTGAGCGCCACGGCAAGCTCCGGGCTCGCGGTGAGCTTCAGCGCCAGCGGCAACTGCACCGTTGCCGGCAGCACTGTCCACATCGCCGGGGCGGGGAGCTGCACGATCAGCGCCTCGCAGGGCGGGAACACGAACTACAACCCGGCGCCCGACGTGGCGCAGACGTTCGCGATCGCCAGGGCCAACCAGACGATCACGTTCAGCGCCCTCGCCGACAAGACCTTCGGCGACGCGGACTTTACGGTGAGCGCCACCACCAGCTCCGGGCTCGTGGTGAACTTCAGCGCCAGCGGGAACTGCACGGTTTCTAGCAGCTCGGTGCACATCACCGGGGCGGGGAGCTGCACGATCACCGCTTCGCAAGGCGGGAACGCGAACTACAACCCGGCGCCCGACGTCAGTCGGACCTTCGCGATCACTAAGGCGAACCAGACGATCAGCTTCGGCGCGCTCGCGGGCAAGACGTACGGCGATCCGGACTTTGGAGTGAGCGCCACCGCGAGCTCGAGTCTCGGGGTGAGCTTCAGCGCCAGCGGGAACTGCACCATTGCCGGCAGCACCGTCCACATCACCGGGGCGGGGAGCTGCACGATCACCGCCTCGCAGAGCGGGAACCCCAACTACAACCCGGCGGCTAACGTGGCGCAGGCTTTCGCGATCGGCAAGCGGGCCCTCACGATCACCGCCCACGGGGTGAACAAGCTCTACGACGGCACCACCACGGCTACGGTGACCCTGGCGGATGACCGGGTGAGTGGGGACGTCTTCACCGCCAGCTACACCGCGGCCAGCTTTGCCAATAAGACCGTGGGCACGGGGAAGCCGGTGAGCGTCTCCGGCATCAGCATCAGCGGCACGGATGCCGGGAACTACACCTTCAACACCACCGCCTCGACCACGGCGGACATCACCGCCCGGCCCCTCACGGTGAGTGCGACGGGGGCGAACAGGCCCTACGACGGCACCACCACGGCCACGGTGACCCTCTCCG
>Ga0209237_1000510_pt1 | contig 22156 bp, 23 predicted proteins | sample GraSoi013_1_40cm_2_FD_185820 | JGI IMG/M metagenome (GOLD analysis project Ga0209237, IMG submission 185820) | Grasslands soil microbial communities from the Angelo Coastal Reserve, California, USA - Sample 10_02_2013_1_40cm (SPAdes) (version 2) | ecosystem: Environmental > Terrestrial > Soil >... | reverse complement strand
CGTTCACGGAAACCGTCGCGCGAGCGCGACGCAGGTGTAATATCGCGCACGTGCATTGGGATTGAGACATGCGAAAGGCATTGGTTGTCGGTGGCCTGCTGGTCCTGGCCTTTTCAGCGGTACTCGGGCTCTTGCTGGACTCCAAGGGCTTCGGGGTCAACCTCCTCGCCGGCCTTGTCATCTTGGTAGTCGGGATCGGTACGACATTGTTTGTAATCGACCGATACCAGGAGTTCCACAGAAAGGAGCGATGGGCCAAAACACAAGCGTTCACTCTCAATGCTATCGCCGTCCATTTGGGCGAAATCACGGGCTCGCTTTTTCTCCACTATCCGCTGTCGTCTCAAGCCGTCTCTCTCTTCAACGTTCACTCGACGCCCCGTGACCCAGCCCTCCTCAACGCGTTCGATGCCATCCTTGAGGAGTTACGTCAGGCTCGAAAGGTGACCGCCAAAGACGAATCTTCTTCCGATGCGGCGGTCGGCTACTACGAGGCGCTGCAGTGGGACTTCGCGGAGATTTCGAACGTCCTGATTCCCCGCGTTCTCGAGAGCCCGGCGGACCAGTCTTTGATTGACTCACTCGTGGCGTTTGATGGCGCCCGTCGCGAGCTACGCCATGCCATTATCGCCCACTAACAAGCCGAGACACAGAGCGTCTTTCCAAAGGTCATCAAGCTCATTGAGCGCGCACGGGGTGTTTACGCCGAGTTGCTGAAGGCCAGTTGAGCGAGTACCAGCATGGGACGAAAAGGCCCCGGAGCAATCCGGGGCCTCGTCGTGTCGTGATGTCCGTGGGGACTTCTAGGCCGCGACGACGCGCAACAAACCCGTTCCATACACCTCGGGCTTTGGGAGATCGCCCGGTTGAACGTGCCGCACACGACCTGTCTGGTCGTAAAACCATGCAAGCCCCGGCATGACTGGAGGAAGCTTCGTCGGCTCGGGGATTGGCGCGGCGAGCTCGAGGAGCTTGGCGATGTATGCAGGCTTGATCGCCTCAAGCCGTTCGCGAGCCTCCTCCCGGGTATCGCCCTGGGCCACGCATCCGGGGAGGTCGAGCAGCCACGCGGCAAAATGCTCCTTGCCTTCGGCGTCTTTCTCGATGCCGAACACGGTCAAGTACCCCTTCCGGAGAATCTCGCTGACTTTAGGGTCCATGTGCTCCGCCATGGGTGTGAGCAAGGCGCGCCGCGAACATGTCGATGATTCGGACGATGTGCAAGGTAACCGCGACGTGTACCCGCTCCGTGGGAAACAATACCACGTTCAGGTCTGGGTGTTCGGAGTGATAGCGAAGCGGGACGTCCCAGCCCTGGGCAGTCTTGAGGGGTTCCGAAGATGTAAAGCCGCACAGCGATAACAGCTTATGCAGATCAATGGACGGCCACCCAACAGGGTCCGCCCGCACCTCCTCGAGCAGGTCGAGCGCCGCCTGCGGCAGTCCCGGCCCGGTCACGACGGGGGCAACCCAGGAGTCCCGGTCATCCCAGGAGGGGATCCACCTGGGGAGGTTCCCTCGATGATGATCAGATCGACGCGAGCGCTCTCGACGCCGTCCCACGCAATGTGAAAAGCGTAGGTTCCGGCCTTCCCGAATCCCGTACCAGCGAAGTTCAATACCTGGTTCACGTTCTGAAACCGACCGGGTTCGATCGCCGCCACGTTCGCCTTGGCCGCGGCCCGGAGATACTCCCGCCCGTCCTCGTCTCGCAGGGAAATCGCTAAGTCGTGCGTCCTCCCGCCATCCTCGTAATCCAACCGCAGGCGCAATGCGAGCACCATGAACGGCAGGACGGTCGGAAACGTAGGCGCCCAGATCGTGTCGAAGATGCCCATCACGTTCAGCTTGTCGCCGGCAGCGACATTCGCGTAGTCGGCGAGCACCGCGACCTGCACGTCCATGGGGCTTCTCGTGGGCGAGGGAGGCGCTCAATCTAACGCTAGCGATGCCAAGTCGGACGCTGTTGGTGGGCGTCCGTGTTAGACCAGTCCCCGCACGAACCGGGGCTCCGTTGGCTAGTGATCGGCGTGGGCTTGCGCCTGGCGCGCGTATTCCTGGCGGGCGTGCGGACAGTCGGTCCGGTCGCAATCCCAACAGCGCGCCGCCGTACCGTCCCAGGTTACGCCTTTGCTGGTCGCGGCCCGCTCGCCGATGACCGGTTCGGGTAAGGCGGGAGGCGCGGCGGTGCTCGCGTCGCCGATCGGGACCGCGGTTGCTGCCGCGCGGTCCTGCAACGCCTCCGCCGGCGGGGGTGACGCGTCGATGGTCCTGTGTCTCAGGGCGTCGATGTGCCATTGCGCGATGTTCAGCACGTTCACGTTCACGTCGCCTTTGTCCTCGCCGAACAATTCGCGGTCCCACTTGGAGGCTTCCCAGCGTGCGTGACTCGCCTGCTCCCGCACCTTCGCGATCGCGTCGCGATTCTCTCTGACCTGCTTCACAAGTTCCCCCGTGTGTTCGACCAGCGTGACCGCATACCGGCGTTTGGCTTCTCGAAACGCCCGGACGCGCGCTGGGTCGAGATGAATGACCCGCGACAGAAAGCCTTGCGAGACGCCGAAGCCTTCCGCGATCGCGGTTTGTGTCTCCCCGTTCGCCACCTGATCCCAGACGCTTTCCCAGCCGCCTGCAGCCTCGATGTCGGCGTATAGCTGGGCTTCGATCGGTTTCCCCGGCATGTCGTCCCCCTAGGGAATCCTGGTCGGACAGTGGGACAGACCGTGGGACTCCGGCTTGTGTTCGCTCGTGTTAGGTTGTGCTACTTGGGCTCGCTTGTGCTCCGCGCGGGACAAGCGGACACAAGGTGGCGTGAGGGAGACCGAGCCGGGGCGAGCCCGGCTCGGCATCATAATCCGCGGGTCGTCGGTTCGAGTCCGACCGCCGCTACTATGGCCCTTGGCCGGGGGGGAAGCGAGCCCCCGGCCCGGCCAACCTTCAACCAACCCCCTCAGCGTCCGAAGTACCACCGCACCAGCGCCGTCGCGTTCGTCCCCAGGGCATGACCTTTCGCGTCCGAAGCGGTGAACGTCGCAGGGCCGCTTTGCGTCCAGTGGGGCGTCCCGCTGTGGAGGTAGCCGAGCCCGACCTCGCCGCCGATGCTCAGATGCGAAAACAGATGCTCCCCGCCGACCACCACGTTGGCGTACCAGTCGCTCTGCGTCTCTGTGAGCGAGGAGGCGGAGGATCCGTCGGTGAGATTGTCTCGCGTCCACGCGAGACCGATGCGCGGCCCGTAGTACAGGATGGTCGCCCCGTCACCCGGCTGCTGTGTCCCGAGGAGACCCACGCCGAGCAGCAGCACGCGGCTCGATCCGGACACGCTGTTCACGGGAGCGGCGGATCGCTCGCCACTTCCTGAAACGAGGTGGTCCGCCAGCCGATTTGCGGCTCCAGCCGGAAGTGGCTGCCGAGGTTCAGAGGAACGAAGAGGTTGAAGAAGCCGGCGAGCTGGCCGGCGGGGCTCGCGATAATGAACGCCATTCCGACGCCGGCCTTGGGGGAGTACGCCTGGCTGTCGGCAGTGGCCCGGCAGACGCCTAGGATCCCCAGCGCAATTCCGATCGCTCGCATGATCGCCTCGCAGCGGAAGTGAAGGGTGGTCTGCTCACCTTCACGAAGAACGCGTCGCTCGCGGGCCGCAAGTCAGAGGGCGCACATCACGCTCATCGAGTTCCAATCTGAGCCGAGCAATTACTGAGCGATGGTTAGGTCAGCTGGACGAAGAGTGGCCCTGGGGTCCGGTCCACACCACCGGCCGAATGTCCCGCGAGCGCTCCGCAGCGTACGCCTGCGCGGCGCGGAGCAGCGCTTCGTACTCGGCCCGCCACTCCGGCGGCATGTGCGCGCGGAAGTGAGCGGCCGTCATTACCGAACCCGTCGCGCTCTGCGCCGCGCCGTGACCCACGTCCAGCACGTCGCCCAGAAAACAGGTGGAGCTCCCCGTATCCATCACGTTTGCCACGCGGCACTCGAAGTGCGCGTAGCAATCGTCGAGCACCGGGACGCCCAGCGTGCCAAGCCGGTGCGGGACGTCCGCGAGCTTGTCGCGCGTGCGCCCGCTCGCGAAGCCGAGGCGGTGGATCAGCTCGAACTGGTCGTCTCGCAAGAGGTGCAGCACGAAGCGGCCGGTCTCGAAGATCAGGTCGTGGCTGTAGTTGAACTTGTGGATGTAGACCGACAGGCGCGGAATCGCGGGCACGATCGACGCCCGGACCGCGCTGTCGGCGATCATGCCGTTGCGCGTCTCGCCACGCTGGGACGTGATCGCCACCACCGGGGAGGTCAAGTTGCGTAGCAGCTGGTAGATCTGGTCGGGCTGCAGGATTGGCATGGCCCATATTTACGGCCGCGCCGGCGCGGCGGGCAAGGCGCGCTGCCCGCAGCCGCCCCGCCAATCATTTATACTACAGGATGACGTCGCTGCTGTCGCGCCTCCGCCACCATCTCGTGCGCACCCGCCTCCTCGGGGAGCCCGGGATCGCCCTGGTGGCCGTGTCGGGCGGCGCCGACTCCGTAGCGCTGCTCGACCTCCTTCACACGCTCGCGCCCGAGCTCGGCCTCTCGCTCGTGGTGGCGCACGTCGATCACGGCATTCGGTCGGACAGCGGGGCGGTCGCACGCGCGGTCCGAGAGCTGGCAGAGCGCTACGAGTTGCCGTTCGAGGTCGGCGAGCTGAGTCTCGGTCCGGACGCCACGGAGACCGTCGCGCGACGGGCGCGCTATGGGTGGCTCGGCGACGTCCAGCGCCGGCACGGCGCGCGCTACCTGGTGACCGCGCATCACCGGGACGACCAGGTCGAGACGATTTTGCTCCGGCTCCTGAAAGGGAGCGCGCCGGCGGGGCTCGCCGGCATTCCCGCGCGCGGGCGCGGCGGGCTCGTGCGGCCGCTGCTCCCCTTTGCCAAAGCGCGGCTCGTGGCGCACGTCGCCGAGCTCGGACTCCCCGTTCACGACGATCCCGCGAATCGCGACCCGCGACACCTGCGCAGCTGGGTGCGCGGCGTGCTCCTGCCGGTCGTCGCGGAGCGCCTGGGGGCGCGCGCGAGCGACGACGTGCTGCGCGCCGGGCGGGCGGCGGCGCGCGAGCGGCGCGCCTGGGACGGCGTCCTCGACCACCTGCCGGACCTGGGACTACACGTCGAGCCGCACCGCATCGAAGTTGCCCGGGGGGGGCTGGCCCGCTATGATGACGTCCTGTCGGCGGCGCTGTTGCGGGCCGCGGCGCGGCGTACCGGCCTCGTACTGGGCGTGCGTCGCGCGCGCCAGCTGGTCGAGTTGGCGCGCCGCCCGTCCGGGCGGCGGCTGCCGCTCGGTGAGAGCTGGATGGCCGAGGTGGCGTTCGATCGGCTGCGAGTGAGCCGCGCGGTCCAGGACGCCGCCGTGGAGGTCGTCCCGACCGGTGAGCGGGGCAGCGCGGTGTTCGGCGAGTTTCGGGTGGCCTGGACGCCCGACCCGGCGCCGGCCCGGTTGCCGCGGACGGACTGGACGACGTGGATCGCGGGAGCGAACTGGGAAGTGCGGCCGCCTCGTCCGGGCGACCGGCTGGTTCCGCTCGGTGGCATCGGGCGGCGGCCGCTGCGGCGGATGCTGATGGAAGCGCGAGTGCCGCGTAGCGACCGGCCCGGCTACCCGGTCGTCGCCCGCGGCGAAACCATTCTGTGGGTGCCGGGAATCTGCCGGAGTGCGAACGATCTCCCGCGGCCTGGAACCCGGGCGGTACGGGTGGATGTTACCAAGCACGGCGGGCCTCAAGCAGACGGGCGGACGTGAGCTCAAGCGGATCGTCTTCGATGAGGAGACGATCGCGCGCCGGGTCCGCGAGCTCGGGCAGGAAATCACCGCGGCGTACCCCGACGGTGAGCTGCTGGTGCTGGGTCTCCTCAAGGGAAGCTTCATTTTCCTGAGCGATCTCGTGCGCCGCATCGAGCGGCCGCTCCAGGTGGACTTCCTGGTAGCCGCGAGCTACGGCGCCGATACGATGTCGAGTGGGAACGTTCGCCTGTTGTACGATCCGGAAACAGAGCTGCGGGGTAAGCACATCCTCCTGGTCGAGGATATCGTCGATACGGGGAAGACCCTCAACCGGTTGGTGGCGCTCCTGCGCGAGCGCGCGCCGCGGAGCCTGGAGATCTGTGCGTTGTTGCATAAGCATCTGGCTGAGCATCTCGAGCTCGAGCCGGCGTTCGTCGGGTTCGACGCTCCGCGAGTGTTCCTCGTGGGGTACGGGCTCGATCACGCCGAAAACTTCCGACACCTGCCGTACGTCGCGAGCCTGACCTGATGGCCAACCGCATCCCGCCGCCGCGCGAATTCAGCTGGGCCCGGACGCTCCGCACGCTCTCGTTCTGGGCGCTCCTGATCGTGGGCTCCATCGCGCTCGTCCAGTTCGCCGCGACCCGGCGGCAGGAGACGGCGGACCTCTCCTACTCGCGGTTCACTCAGGAGCTCGACAAGGGGACCGTCGACAAGGTCGAAATCACCGAGCGTCAGCAGGTGAAGGGGAGCTTTAAGACCCCCGTGTCCGTCGAGGGTCACAACTTCGACCACTTCACGACGCTCTTACCGTTCGAGTCGAACGACGGTTGGGTCGCCACGCTACGCTCGAAGGGCGTCGATGTGCGGGCCCGCGAGGAGAAGCAGTCGTTCGGCGTGTTCCTCTTCAGCTTCCTGCCATACCTGCTGATCTTCGGCCTGCTGATCTTCATGCTGCGCCAGATGCAGCAGGGGGGCAACCGCGCCTTTGCCTTCGGCAAGTCGAAGGCGAAGCTGCTCGCGGGCGACACGCCCAAGGTGACGTTTGCCGACGTCGCCGGCGCAGACGAAGCAAAGCAGGAGCTCGAAGAGATCATCGACTTCCTGAAGGACCCCCAGAAGTTTCAGCGGCTGGGCGGGCGGTTGCCCAAGGGCGCCCTGCTCGTCGGCCCGCCGGGAACGGGGAAGACGCTGCTCGCCAAGGCGGTGGCGGGCGAGGCGGGCCGGCCGTTCTTCTCGATGTCGGGATCGGACTTCGTGGAGATGTTCGTGGGGGTAGGCGCCTCGCGTGTGCGCGACCTGTTCGAGCAGGGCAAGGCGCACGCGCCCTGTATCATCTTCATCGACGAGATCGACGCCGTCGGACGGCACCGCGGCGCCGGACTGGGCGGCGGGCACGACGAGCGCGAGCAGACGCTCAACCAACTGCTGGTCGAGATGGACGGATTCGAATCGAACGACGGGGTCATCCTCCTCGCGGCCACCAACCGCCCCGACATCCTCGACCCGGCGCTCTTGCGGCCCGGGCGGTTCGACCGCCAGATCGTCGTGGACATGCCGGACGTGAAGGGCCGGGAGCAGATCCTCCGCGTGCACACGCGCAAGATCCCGCTCGGCGGCAACGTGGACCTGGAGCGCATCGCTCGCGGGACGCCGGGCCTCGCCGGCGCGGAGCTCGCGAACGTCGTCAACGAGGCGGCGCTGCTCGCCGCCCGCCGGAACAAGGCCGTCGTGGACAATCAGGATCTCGAGGACGCGAAGGACAAGGTGATGCTCGGCCTCGAGCGCCGCAGTCGGGTCCTGTCCGACGAGGAGCGGCGCCTCATCGCCTACCACGAGGCGGGGCACGCGCTCGCGTCGCTCCACCTTCCAGGCTCGGATCCTCTGCACAAGGTCACGATCATTCCGCGCGGCCGCGCCCTCGGGATTACGGCGTACCTCCCCGAGGAGGAGCTCCACAAGTACACGAAGCAGTCCATCCTGTCGCGCCTCGCCATGGCCTACGGGGGGCGCGTCGCCGAGGAGCTGGTATTCGGCCCGGAGAAGGTCACGACCGGTGCGGCGCAGGATATCCAGCACGCGACCGACATCGCGCGCCGCATGGTGACGCAATACGGGATGAGCGACACGATCGGACCGATCGCGGTCGGCGACCGCGAGGCGGAGATCTTCCTGGGGCGCGAAGTGGTCCAGCGGCGGGAGATCTCCGAGCGCACGGCGGAGCTGGTCGATACGGAAGTGAAGCGCATCCTCGGCGACGCGTACGAGCGCGCCAAGACGGTGCTGCTCGACCACCGCGATGCGCTCGACCGCCTCGCCGCTGCGCTGCTCGAGCGCGAGACGCTCGACCGCGAAGAGGTCGAGATGGTCGTCGCCGGCAGGCCGTTGCCGCCGGTCCCGCCGCCACCGGCCGCACCCGCCGCACCGACGGCGGAGGGGACGGCGCGCGAGAAGACGCCGGCGGCGCGTGGTCCCGTGCTGGGCAGCCCGCCCCCCGAGCCCGCCGGCGCCTGACACTCCAGAGTTAGCTGGCTGCGTTCCGCGTCGCTGCCGGGTTGCCCGGCGTGTTAGGATTGAGGGCCATGGAAGCGAAGAACGCGGACCTCGCCGCGCTGCGGATCAACCGCTCAGCCGGGTCGGAGGCGGCGGCGCCAGGGCGCCGGACTCCGCGGTGGCTCACGATCGGTGTGTCGGCCGCCATGGTGCTGCTCGGGGCCGTCTTGTTGATCAACGGTGGCGCCCTCGGCTCGGCGCTCCCGGTACGCCTGACGCCCGCGACCATGGTGTCGCCGATGCGCTCGGGCGCCGTGCTGATCGCCAGCGGCTACGTCGTCGCCCAGCGCAAGGCCGCGGTCGCCTCCAAGGGAACGGGCCGCCTCGTCTACCTCGGGGTCGTCGAAGGGGACCGGGTACGGACCGGCCAGGTGATCGCCCGCATCGAGGACGCCGACGTCAAGGCCCAGCTCGCCCAGGCCGAGGCCAACGTCCAGCTCAGTCGTGCTGAGCTCCACGACGCCGAGCGCTCGCTGGCGCGGGAGCGGTTCCTCAGCGACAGCGGGGCCTCGTCGCAGGCGAGCCTGGACGCCGCGGAGGCCCGCTACCAGCGCGTGAAGGCCGGCATCGCGGCGGCGGAAGCGGCGGTGCAGGCCGCGCAGGTGGCACTCGAGAATACCGTGATCCGCGCGCCCTTCGATGGCACGGTGCTGACGAAGAACGCGGACGTCGGGGAGGTGGTGGCGCCGCTCGCCGCGAGCGCCTTCTCCAAGAGCGCCGTGGTCACGATCGCCGACCTGCGCTCCCTCCAGGTCGAAGCCGACGTGGCCGAGTCGAACCTCGAGGCCATCAGCCTCGACCAGCCGTGCGAGATCGTGCTGGACGCGTATCCCGACGTGCGCTACCCGGCCGTTGTGGCGAGAATCGTTCCGACGGCCGACCGCGCCAAGGCGACGGTGCAGGTGAAGGTGGCGTTCCGCTCCTATGACGCCCGGGTACTGCCGGAGATGAGTGCCAAGGTGCACTTTCTTCCGCGCCCGTCGCGCGCCGCCGTGGACTCGCAGCCGGTACTGGTCGTCCCGGGCACGGCCGTGGCCGAGCGAAACGGCCGGAGCGTCGTTTTCGTCGTGCAGGGCGGTCGGGCAGTGGAGGTGCCGGTGGTGGCGGGCCGCCAGGTCGGCTCGTCCGTGGCCATCCGCGAGGGATTGCGTCCCGGGGTTCAGGTGGTCGACAGCGTCAGCGCGCGCCTGCGCGGCGGCGCCAAAGTCACCGTGCAGTAGAGGAGCACATGCCCAATTCGATCGTGCAGGTCCGCGGGGTGTCGAAGTCCTATCGGCGCGACAGCATGGCGATCCCCGTGCTGCGCGACATCTCACTGGAGGTTCCCGAGGGGGAGTTCCTAGGCCTGATGGGCCCCTCGGGGTCCGGGAAGACGACACTGCTCAACCTGATCGCGGGGATCGATCGGCCCGACGCGGGCAGCGTCTCGGTCGCGGGCACCGACGTCACGACGCTGAGCGAGTCGCAGCTCGCCCGCTGGCGGGCCACGCACATCGGCTTCGTGTTCCAGTTCTACAACTTGATCCCCGTGCTCACGGCCTTCGAGAACGTCGAGTTGCCGCTCCTCCTGACGTCGCTCTCCAAGGCCGAGCGGAAAAAGCACGTCGAGACGGCGCTCACGCTCGTCGGCCTCAGCGACCGGATGCGCCACTATCCGCGCCAGCTCTCCGGCGGCCAGGAGCAGCGCGTCGCCATCGCGCGCGCCGTCGCGACCGACCCCACGATCCTCGTGGCGGACGAGCCGACCGGTGACCTCGATCGCAAGTCCGCCGAGGAGGTCTTGACGCTGCTCGAGCGGCTGAACAAGGAGTTCAAGAAGACCATCGTGATGGTGACGCACGACCCGCACGCCGCCGAGCGCGCCCATCTCGTACGCCACCTGGACAAGGGCGAACTGCAATGAGGGCCCGGCCGTGAAGCTGCTGCGACTCGTTTTCAAGAACCTCTTCCGGCATCGCCTCCGCACCGCGCTCACCATCGTCGGGATCGCGACGGCGGTGATGGCGTTCGGTCTGATTCGGACGATCGTGGGCGCCTGGAACGCCGGCGTCACGGGCGCCGCCGCGAACCGCATGATCACCCGCCACCGGGTGTCGCTCATCTTCCCGATCCCGCTCCCCTACAAAGGGGAGATCGCCCGGGTCCCGGGCGTCACGGCCGTCTCGTGGGCCAACTGGTTCGGGGGCGTCTACGGGGACCCGAACGATTTCAAGAACTTCTGGCCGCGGTTCGCGGTCGACGCGGACACGTACTTCGATCTCTACCCCGAGTTCCAGCTGCCGCCGGACCAGCTGGCCGCGTTTAAGAAGGAGCGCAACGCCTGCGTCATCGGCCGCAAGCTGGCGCAGCAGCACGGCTTCAAGCTCGGCGACGTCATCACGATGGAAGGGGATATCTATCCCGGAAGCTGGCAGTGGGTGGTGCGCGGGATCTACACCGGTCGGGACCCGTCGACGGATGAGACCCAGATGTTCTTCCAGTACCCCTACCTCTACGAGCAGGTGCGCCAGCGGGAGCCCGGACGCCCGGTGGACGCCGGGTTTTACGTCCTGCGCGTCGGGTCGCCCGACGCGCAGGCTCGTGTCGCGTCGGCGGTGGATACGCAGTTCGTGAACTCGCGCGCCCCCACGAAGACCGAGAGTGAGCGCGAATTCCAACAGAGCTTCGTCCAGATGTCCTCGGCGATCATCACGTCGCTGCAGGTGATCTCCGTCGTGATCGTCGGGATCATCCTTCTCGTCCTCGCCAACACGATCGTCATGTCGGTCCGGGAGCGGACCCGCGAGTACGCGGTCCTGAAGACGCTCGGCTTCTCGGGACGCCAGCTCGCGGGCTTCGTGCTCGGCGAAGCGCTCGTGATCTCGCTCTCGGGAGGGGTGCTCGGGCTGCTGCTCACGTTCCCGATCGTGAAAGGGTTCGCGCAGGCGCTCCCGACCTTCTTCCCGGTGATCAACGTCGCGCCGCTCACCATGGCGCTCGGGATCGGGGCGGCGCTCCTGGCCGGGCTCGCCGCCGCGGCCATCCCTGCAAACCGGGTCGTGCGCATGCCGATCGTCGTCGGCCTGCGGACGGTGGGATAGCCCAGCCATGATGCGGATCCCGTTCTCGTATATCTGGCGGAGCCTCTGGGCCCGCCGCCTCACCACGGCGCTCACGGTCGGCGGCGTGGCGCTCGTCGTATTCGTGTTCGCCGGCGTGCTCATGCTCGCCCGCGGTCTGGAAGCGGCCCTCGTCGAGACCGGCTCGCCCGACAACGTGATCGTGCTCAGGCGCTCGGCCACGTCCGAGCTCTCGAGTCAGGTCGACCGGGCCACGGCGGACGTGCTCGAAACCGAGAGTGGCGTGGCGCGGGGGGCCGAAGGTCGCGCGCTCCTCTCGCGGGAAGTGGTCCTCGTCATCGACCTCTACAAGAAGAAGAGCAACGCGCTCGGGAACGTTTCGATTCGGGGCGTATCGTCCCGGGCGCTGGAGCTCCGGCCCGGGGTCCACATCGTCCAGGGACGGCCCTTCCAGTTCGGTACGCACGAAGTGGTCGTGGGAAAGGGCATCGCGTCGCAGTTCAAGGGCGTGACCCTCGGCGCGGAGCTCGCCTTCGGCGGCGATCGCTGGACCGTGGTGGGCATCGCCGACGCGGGCGGCACGGCCTTCGACTCGGAGATCTGGGGGGATGTCGACCAGTTCATGCAGGCGTTCGGGCGCCCGGTGTATTCGTCCGTGACCTTCCACCTCGCCCAGCCCGGCGGCTTCGACCAACTCAAGACCCGACTCCAGGCCGACCCCCGCATGCAGTACGTCGAGCTCAAGCACGAGCGGGACTACTACCAGGAACAGTCGAAGACGCTCGCCACTTTCATCCGGACCCTCGGGATCGTCGTGACCACGATCTTCAGCTTCGGCGCGATGATCGGGGCGATGATCACGATGTACGCGGCGGTCGCGAACCGGACGATCGAAGTGGGCACCCTGCGGGCCCTCGGGTTCAGGCGACGCAGCGTCCTGGGAGCGTTCCTGGTCGAGTCCGTGATGCTCGCGCTCGTCGGCGGTGCCCTCGGGGTCGTGCTCGCCGCGCTGCTGTCCTTCGAGCGGATTTCGGTCGTCAACTTCCAGAGTTTCTCGGAGATCGGCTTCGGGTTCGCATTGTCCCCCGGCGTCGTCACGCGCGCCCTGATCTTCGCAGTGGTGATGGGCGTGGTCGGCGGCTTCCTCCCGGCGGTGCGGGCCGCGCGACTCAACATCGTCAACGCGCTGCGGGCGTCGTAGCAGGGGAGGCCCGTGCGGTGAGGCTCACCCCTCTCGCCGCGCACACGCCGGAGGCGGTGCGCGCGGCGCTCGCGGCCCGCGGGTGGGAGACCCAGCCCGCCTGGTTCGCCGCCACCGGCGTGCAATCCCTCGTGGTCCTCCTGGAAGATGTCAGCGAACCCGAGCGCGAGAGCTTGGTGCGCTGGGGCGCGAAGGCCGGTGCCGACGTGCTCACGGGGGAGGGCTGGGCCCTGGTGGGAGCGGCCGCGAGCCGCCTGGCACCGCTCGCGCGCCCCGACCGCCTGCCGCCCGGGCTCGAGGCGCTGGCGCCCGAGCTCGGCCGCTTCTTGGCGACCTACGCCGATCCGCCGCGCCGCTGGGAGATCTCCGAGGGCGTGGTCAACCTCGACCACCCCGTTCTCATCGGCATTGTGAACGTGACGCCGGACTCCTTCTCGGATGGCGGGCGCTTTGCCACCGTGGACCGCGCGGTGGCACAGGCGGAGCGGCTGGTCGCCGACGGGTGCGAGCTGCTGGATGTTGGGGGTGAATCCACGCGGCCGGGCGCTGCGCCGGTGACCGTGGACGAAGAGGTCGCTCGGGTGGCACCGGTGATCGAGCAGCTCGTGCGCCGGGGCTTGGGCCCCGTCTCGGTGGACACCCGCAAGGCCGCCGTGGCGCGCGCCGCGCTCGCCGCCGGCGCCGTCGTGGTGAACGACGTGTCGGGGCTGGCGTTCGATGCGGCGCTCGCGGGCGTCGTGGGCGCCGCCCAGGCCGGGATCATCCTGATGCACATGCGCGGCACGCCGGATACCATGGACTCGCTCGCCGTGTACCAGCACGTGGCGGCGGATGTGGCGGCGGAGCTCCGCGCGGCGGCGGCCCGGGCGGAGGCAGGGGGCGTCGCACGGGAGCGGATCGTGGTGGACCCGGGCTTCGGGTTCGCGAAGACCCCCGAGCAGAACTTCCGGCTGCTCGACGAGCTGGCAACCATCGTCGGCTTGGGCTATCCTGTAGCGGTGGGACCGTCCCGCAAGCGGTTCCTCGGGGCCGCCACGGGGCGACCCGTCGAGGATCGCGATCGCGCGACGGCCGTGGCGTGCGCCCTCGCGTGGGAGCGCGGCGCCCGCCTGTTCCGGGTGCACGATGCGGCGCTCGCGCGCGAGGCGCTGCGGGTGGCTGGCGCGACGACGAGTCCCGGTCCAACCCCCGTCGCCGAGCACCCGGAGCGTGAGCCGCCAGTGGGTTGGAACGGGACGAGCCCAAATTGAACCTCGAAGCCTACCAGTTCCTCATCCCCCGGTTCTGGCCGGACGTGGTCGAGATCCTTCTCGTCGCGTTCGTGATCTATCGTTTCCTGCTGTTCCTCGTGGGGACGCGGGCGATGTCGATCGTCGTCGGCGTGATGATTCTGTCGGTCGCGTACTTCGGGGCGCTGGTCGCGAAGTTCACCATGATCAGCGCCCTTCTCTCCTACGTGTTCACCTTCGGCGCGTTCGCGGCGGTCCCGCCTCATGCGCCGCTTCTCGCAGAGCGAGCGTCAGTCGGTGGCCGAGGAGATCGCCGAGGCCATGGACCGGCTGTCGCGGGCGGGCACGGGCGCGATCATCGCCGTGGAGGGCGACATCGGCCTCGAGGAATTCATCTCGTCGGGGGTGCCGATGGAGGCCAAGGTCTCCGCCGATCTCCTGACGACGATCTTCACACCCTACTCCCCGCTACACGACGGCGCCGTGCTGGTCCGCGGCGACCGCATCATCGGTGCCGGCTGCGTGCTGCCCCTCACCCAGTTCAAGGTCGCGGACAAGTCGCTCGGCACCCGCCACCGCGCCGCGCTCGGGCTCTCCGAAGAGACCGATGCCACGGTGCTCGTCGTGTCGGAAGAGACCTCGACCATCTCGGTGGCGAGCCACGGGCTCTTGCACCGCCACCTCACGGCGCCGCAGGTGCGCGACCTCCTGTCCGGGGCGATCTCGCACCTCGAAGGCGGTGAACGAGTTACCGCACCGGCGAGCTGACCCCCCGATTGTTTCAAGCTGGGCTCCGGGCTAGTTTTTGCGGTTATGAATTTTGGAGCCCTGCCCGAGCGGCTGGCCCACGTACGGGCCGAGGTCGCTCGGCGGCAGGCGACGGCAGGTCGGACCGAACCGGTCACGATCGTCGCCGTGACCAAGGGCTTCGGGCTGGACGCAGTGGAGGCGGCGCTCGCCGCCGGCCTCCCCGACGTCGGGGAGAACCGGGTGCAGGAGGCGCTGGGGAAGCTGGATACGCCCGCCGGCCGGCGCGCGACGTGGCATCTGGTGGGGCACCTGCAGCGCAACAAGGCGAAGCACGTGGCCGGGCGCTTCACCCTGATCCACTCGGTGGACTCAGGCCCGCTCGCGGAGGAGCTGGACGGCCGAGCGGCGGCGCACGGCGCAAGACAGCGCGTGCTGCTGCAGGTGAACGTGGCAGGAGAGGCGCAGAAGAGCGGCTGTACGCCGGCCGAGACGTCGGCGTTGGCGCGCCAAGTCGCGGCGCATCCGCATCTCGCGCTCGAGGGGCTGATGACGATCGCGCCGTTCACCGACGACCAGGACGTGCAGCGGCGCACGTTCCGCGGCCTGCGCGTGCTGCGGGACGACTTGCAGGAGGAGGGCTTATGGCTGCCGACGCTCTCGATGGGGATGTCCGCCGACTACGGCATCGCCGTGGAGGAGGGGGCAACGGTGATCCGCTTGGGTACCGTGCTGTTCGGCCCGCGGGGAGCGGTGGCGACGTGAGCGCCGACGCGTTCCACCTCACGCCGCACGACGTTCGCAAGCAGGAGTTCCGTCGCAGCCTGCGCGGCTACGAGCCGCTCGGCGTCGAGGACTTCCGCGTACGCGTCGCCGACGAGCTCGAGCGGATCCTGCGCGAGAAGTCGGTGCTCGAGGAGCGGCTGGCGGCGCTCGGGGAGCAGCTGGCGGTGTACCGGGAGCGCGAGCGCGCGATGAACGAGGCGCTCGTCGCGGCGCAGCAACTGCGCGAGGAAACGCGCGCCACCGCCCAGCGCGAGGCCCAGGTCCTCGTGCGCGAGGCGGAGGCCGAGGCACGGCGCGTCCTCGAAGAGGCGCGGGCCGCCGATGGCGAGGTCCGGCGGCAGAGCGCGGACGTCGAGCGCCAGTTCCAGGCTTACGTGGCGGGATTTCGCGCGCTGCTCGAGCGCCAACTCGCCGAGCTGCGCGTACTGGACGGCCAGCGCGGCGGATGATCGACGAGGCGGTCCGCGCCGTGCGGGCGCGGACGAGATTCGTCCCCGACGTCGCGATCATCCTAGGCACCGGGCTCGGGGGGCTCGCGGACGAGGTGGCGGTGGAGACGCGGATCCCGTACGGCGAGATTCCGGGCTTTCCTCTCTCCACCGTCGAGAGCCATGCCGGGGAGCTGCTCGTCGGGACCCTCGCCGGCCGGCGCGTGGTCGCGATGCGGGGGCGGTTTCACTGCTATGAGGGCTACACACCGCAGCAAATCGGATTGCCCGTGCGGGTGCTCGAGCGGCTCGGCGCGCGGACGCTGCTGGTCTCCAATGCGTGCGGTGGCATGCACCCTCTGTGGAGTCCCGGCGATCTCATCCTCATCGCGGATCACATCAACCTCCTGGGCTCGAACCCGCTCGTGGGGCCGAACGACGACCGCCACGGCCCGCGGTTCCCGGACATGTCGGAGGCGTACGACGCCGGGCTCCGCGCGCTGGCGCGCGCGGTGGCGCTGGAGCGGGGCATCACACTGCGCGAGGGGGTCTACGTCGCCGTCAGCGGACCGAACCTCGAGACCCGCGCCGAGTACCGGATGCTCCGCGCCCTCGGGGCCGACGTCGTCGGGATGAGTACGGTGCCGGAGGTCATCACCGCGGTGCACACGGGGATGAAGGTGCTCGGGGTGTCGATCATCACCGATCAATGCCTCCCGGACGCGCTCGCGCCGGCTTCCGTCCAGCAGATCATCGCCGTGGCGCGGACCGCGGAGCCCGCGCTCACTGCGCTGCTCGGCGGCGTGCTGGAGCGTCTCAACTGATGGCCTACCCGCCCTTCGATCCCAAGCTCTCGGCGGACGCGCTGGAGAAGCAGCTGCTCGCGGCGTGGAAGCACGAGCGCCTGTTCCAGAAGACCCAGGAGGCTGCCCGCTACGGGCCGCCGTACGTGTTTTACGAGGGGCCGCCGACGGCCAACGGGCGCCCGGGCATCCATCACGTGTTCGCGCGCACCATCAAGGATCTGGTGTGCCGCTACCACACGATGCTGGGGCAGGGCGTGACGCGCATCGCCGGGTGGGACACCCACGGCCTCCCCGTCGAGATCGAGGTCGAGCGGATGCTCGGCATCTCGGGCAAGAAGCAGATCGAGGCGTACGGCGTCGAGAAGTTCAACCGCCTCTGCCGCGAGAACGTCTTCAAGTACAAGGCCGACTGGGAAACGCTGTCGGAGCGGATCGCCTACTGGTTGGACTACGAGCACCCCTACGTCACGTACACCAACGACTATATCGCGACGGTGTGGTGGCTGCTCAAGCGGCTGTACGACAAGGCGCTGCTGTACCGGGGCCACAAGGTGCTGCCGTACTGCCCGCGCTGCGGCACGGCCCTCTCGTCGCACGAGCTCGCGCTCGGCTACGAGGAAGTCCAGACAAACTCGGTGTTCGTCACGTTCCCGCTCGCGAGCGCTCCCAACCGCCAGCTGGTCATCTGGACCACCACGCCGTGGACCCTGCTCGCGAACGTCGCCGTGGCCGTGCACCCGGACCTCGAGTACGGCGAGTACGAGGTGAACGGCGTGCGCTACGTCGTGGCCGCCGAGCGGGCGGCGCACGTGCACGTGGGCGGCCAGCCGCTGGCCGCCGGGTCCCGAGTCGCGGGCTATCGCGGCCGCGAGCTGGTGGGGCAGAAATACGTTCGGCCGCTCGAGGTCGTACCGCTCCCGCAGGAGGGCCAGCGGTCCATCGTCGTGGCCGGTGCGTTCGTATCCGCCGAAGAGGGGACGGGCCTCGTGCACATGGCCCCGGCGTTCGGCGCCGACGACTACGCCGTGGCGCAGCAGTACGGCCTCGCGTTCGTCAACCCGGTCGCGCCCGACGGCACGTTCCAGGACACGCGCTGGCCGGAAATCAACGGCCGGCTCGTGACCGACAAGGACACGAACCGGCTGATCCTCGAGCGGCTGAAGCACGAGGGCCGCTGGCTCGAGACGCTGCCGTACACGCACACCTATCCGTTTTGCTGGCGCTGCGACTCGGCGCTGATCTATTACGCGCGCAGCTCGTGGTTCGTGCGCACCACCGCGGCGAAGGCGCGCATGCTCGAGGTGAACGCGCAGGTCGCTTGGCATCCGCCCGAGGTGGGCAGCGGGCGGTTCGGTGCGTGGCTCGAGAACAATGTGGACTGGGCGTTGTCGCGCGACCGGTACTGGGGCACGCCGCTCAACGTGTGGGAGTGCGATGCGGATGCGGAGCACCGCGAGGTCATCGGCTCCTACGCCGACCTCGCGGAGCGCTGGGGGAAACGGCTGCCGAAGGACTTCGACCCCCACAAGCCGGCGATCGATCAGTACACCTGGCGCTGCCGGGCCTGCGGCGGCACGGTGCGGCGCGTGCCGGAGGTGATCGACGCTTGGTTCGACTCGGGCGCGATGCCGTTCGCCCAATGGCACTACCCGTTCGAGCACCAGGCCGACTTCAAGGCGCACTTCCCGGCCGACTTCATCTGCGAAGGCGTGGATCAGACGCGTGGCTGGTTCTACTCGCTCCTGGCGATCGGCGTCACCGCGTTCGACGCGCTCGTCTACAAGAACGTGATCGTCAACGAGCTCGTGCTCGACGCGCAGGGCCAGAAGATGTCGAAGAGCCGTGGCAACGTGGTGAACCCCTGGGAGGTGATCGAGGAATACGGGGCGGACGCGGTGCGGCTGTACCTGCTCGGCCAGAGCCAGGTGTGGCTGCCGAAGCGGTTCGATCGCCGTCAGGTGCCTGACGTCACCGGCGGGTTCCTCAACGCCCTCCGTAGCACCTACGAATTCTTCCGGCGCTACGCGGAAGACTGGAAGCCGCCCCCCTCCCTGGACGCCGCGGCGACGCCCTTCGAAAAGCGGCCGCCCGCGGACCGCTGGCTGCTCGCGCGGCTCGACGAAGTGGTGGGAGAAGTGCGCCGCGCCTGGTCGGATTACGACGTGACCGCCGGCGTCCGGGGGATCATGGACTTCGTGGGCGAAGACCTGTCCCGCTGGTACATCCGCCGGAACCGTCCGCGCTTCTGGGCGCCCGACCGCGCCACCGACGCGGTGGCGTTGGAGACGCTGCACGAGGTGCTCGTCACGTCGGCGCGGCTGCTCGCACCCGCGGCGCCGTTCGTGTCCGACTGGATTCACCGGGCGCTCGTGGGAGCGTCGGTGCACCTGACGCCCTTCCCGACCGACCAGGGCCGCCGGGCGCCGGAGCTGCTCCAGGCGATGGCCGCGGTGCGGAAGCTCGCCTCCCTGGCGCGCGCGGCCCGGGAGACCAAGCGGCTCCCCGTGCGCCAGCCCGTGGCCAAGGTCCAGGTGGTGGTCCCGGCGGCGCTGCGCGGCCCGGCCTTGGCAGACCTGTTAGATATCCTGGCCGCCGAAGTGAACGCCAAGGCGATCGAGGTGGCGGGGTCGGACCACGACCTGGTGCGACTCAAGGGGAAACCGGAGTACCGGAGCCTCGGCAAGCGCTATGGGAAGGACACGCCCCGCGCCGCCGCGGCCGTGTCGCAGCTCACGGCGGCGGAGCTGCAGGCGCTCGAACGTGGTGACCCCGTCCGGCCGGGGGGGGAGGGGGGGGAGTTCGAGTTCCGGCCGGAGGACGTCCTGGTGACGCGCGAGGTGGTGAGCGACTGGGCAGTGCAGGCCGACGGCCCCTACGTGGCGGCGGTCGATCCCCGGTTGACCGACGACCTGATCCAGGAAGGCCTGGCGCGCGAGCTGGTGAATCGCGTCCAGCGTCTGCGCAAGGAGGCGGGGTACGAATACACCACGCGCATCGAGCTCAGCGTGGCGGGCGCGGAGGAGATCGTCGCAGCCGTGTCCGCGTTCCAGGGGTTCGTCGAGGGCGAGACGCTGGCGCGCAGGCTCGTGCTCGGCACGGTGCTGGACGAAGCGGATGTGACGCGGGAAGTCGACATCGAGGCTCGCCGGGTGACCATTGCGCTCCGGCGACATGACGGACGAAAGGGCGGTACGCGATAATGCCGACGAAATCAAAGACCAAAGCCAAATCCAAGGCGACCAAGGGCAGCCTGAACAAGAAGCAGCTGACCCACCTCGAGAAGCGCCTCCACGAAGAGCGCGCCCGGGTGATGAAGGAGCTCGGCTACTACGACGAGTCCTTCAACTCGAGCCTGCAGGCGTCCGACGGGGACCTCTCGAGCTACTCGTTCCACATGGCGGATCAGGGCACCGACGCCATGGAACGCGAGAAGGCGTTCCTGTTCGCCTCGCAGGAAGGGCGCTACCTCTGGCACGTGAACCAGGCGCTCCGGCGGCTGTTTCAGTCGCCGGAGAAATTCGGCAAGTGCGAGCAGTGCGGCGAAGACATCGGTTTCGAGCGGCTCGACGCGTTGCCCCACGCCCGGCTGTGCATCAAGTGCAAAGCGAAGGAAGAAGATGGCAAGCGCCGCTGACCGTCGGCTGTTCTGGACGACGGCGGGGGCGGTCGTCGCGGCCGATCTGGTCACCAAGCTCCTGGCCGAGTCCCTACTGGCGCGGCACCTGCCGGTCCAGGTGATCGGCGACTACGTGCAGCTGCGCCTCGTGTACAACCAGTGCGCGGCGTTCGGGCTGTGTCTCGGCGCCTACTCGCGGTGGATCTTCTTCGGGCTCGCGATCGTCGCGCTGTTCGTGCTGCGCTCCATGGTGGTCTCGGCGCGGCCGGGCGACCGGTTCCGGCTGCTCGCCCTGGCGCTCGTGTGCGCCGGCGCCGTCGGCAACGTGATCGACCGGATTCGCAGCGCCCAAGGCGTCGTGGACTTCGTGGACGTGGGGATCGGCGGCGCGCGCTGGCCGACCTTCAACGTCGCCGACTCCGCGATCACGGTCGGGGCGATCGCGCTCGCGGTCTCCCTCTGGCTCGAAGGCCGGGCGCAGGAGCGAGCGAAGGAGGCCGGGGCGGCTCAGCACTGATGGCCGCCGTGACGTTCTGCATCGTCGCCCCCGAGACCGAGCGCCTCGACCGGTTCCTCGCCGACCAGCTCGCGCTGTCCCGCACCGTCGCCGCCCGCATCATCGCCGACAAACGTGTCACGCGTGACGGCCGCCCGCTGCGCGCCTCGGTCCAGCTGGAGCGCGGCGCCGTGGTGACGGTTGAGCTACCGCCGGAGGAACCGCCGCCCAAGAGCTACGCCCCCGCCCACCGAGACCTCACCTTCGCGTACGAAGACGACCACCTCGCCGTGCTGGACAAGCCGGCGGGTCTGGTCGTGCACCCGGGCCCCGGTCACTGGGACGACACGCTGGTCAACGTACTGGTGGCGCGAGGCACCGCGCTCGCACAGGGTGCCACCGAAGGGCGCCCCGGCATCGTGCATCGCCTCGACCGAGACACCTCGGGCCTTTTGCTCGTCGCGAAGACCGACCTTGCGCACCGCCGCCTCACGCGCATGATCGAGCGGCGCGAGGTCGCGCGCGTGTACGCCGCGCTCGCCTGGGGCCATTTCGCGAAGAGCCCCGTGGATATCGAGGCGCCGATCACGCGCCATCCCACGGATCGCAAGCGCATGACGGTGCTGGCCGGGGGCCGCCACGCGGTCACGCACGTGCGTGTGACCGCGCGGTTCGCGCAAACCGAGCTGCTGCGCGTGACGCTCGAAACCGGGCGCACTCACCAGATCCGCGTGCATCTCGCGCACGTGGGGCACCCGATCGTGGGCGACCGGGAGTATGCCTTCGGCGGCAGCCGGCGTGTCACCCCGTCACAGCGGCAGACGGCCGAGCGGCTAGAGGCGCTCGCGCCGCGGCAGCTGCTCCACGCGGCCCGCCTCGCATTCGCCCATCCGGTGAGCGGCGCACGGCTCGACCTGCGCTCGGAATGGCCCGCCGATCTCGTTCCAGCGCTTCGAGAAGCGGCCGCTGATCCGAATTTGCTTGCTCAACGCAACCCCTTGCAGTATCTTGGGTTCTTCGCTTCGGATGAGTGACGCGGGAGTCGTCCGACTGCTCCTGTTTCGGGTGGGCAGCCTCGTCTGCGCCGCTGAGGCGGAGCGGGTCCGCGAGATCCTGCCGCGGCTCCAGCCGACCCGGATTCCCGGGGCGCCGCCCGTCGTGGCAGGGGTTGTCAACGTGCGGGGCACGCTCGTCACCGTGGTGGAAGGGTGGCGGGCCCTGCGGCAGCCTGAGCCCTCCGCCGACGGCGGAGGGGGGGAGGGGGGGTCCGGGACCACCGTGCTCCTCGAGGTGGGCGGGGGGAAGAAGGTCCTCGGCTTCACGGTCGACGAAGTGGTGGACTTGGTCTCGGTGGGTGGGGAGGCGCTGGAACGCCGGCAGGCGCTGCCGGGCATCGATCCGACGCTGGTGCGGGCCGTCGGGCGCCTCGCCGGTCAACTCTTCGTGGTTCTCGATACCGACGCGCTGCTAACCCCCATTCT
>Ga0209237_1000508_pt1 | contig 22162 bp, 18 predicted proteins | sample GraSoi013_1_40cm_2_FD_185820 | JGI IMG/M metagenome (GOLD analysis project Ga0209237, IMG submission 185820) | Grasslands soil microbial communities from the Angelo Coastal Reserve, California, USA - Sample 10_02_2013_1_40cm (SPAdes) (version 2) | ecosystem: Environmental > Terrestrial > Soil >... | reverse complement strand
GAGAGAGCTGAAGGCAATTCTCTGCCTGGGACAGTTTGCTTTCAACGCTGTAATCAGAACAATTCGGAACAAGTACAATCTCCCGCAATCCTCCGCAAAATTCGGCCATGGAAAGGTGTTGGGCCTTGGTAACGGGATTCCTCCAATCATTTGCTCCTATCATCCTAGTCCACGGAATACTCAGACGGGTAAGCTGACTGAGAAAATGTTCCTCTCTGTTCTGCGAAAGACACTGCGCGACGGAAAAATCGCCCGGAACAAGCCCTGATCCCGAATCCGGGCAGGCGATTTGAGATCGCGAGATCTTCACCTTGATCTCTACGCTTAATCTGCGATTAGAGAAACGGTCGACCGTTCTATTCTGCGCCCTGAAACGCGAGACTCGCCCAGAACAGTCTCAACTGGCTAGACCCCTCTCCTAGAAATCTCAAAAGCAGTTGCTCCTCACGACACAAAAGTGCTCTTTGGGCGCTTCCCGGGAATCCTGCTATTTCTCGGAGAGTCTGTAGTCTTTGAATCCAAATCGATGCTCCTCAAACTCAATCATTTCCGCGTGGGATCTGGCTCATGTAGAGGCATCGATTCCACGTCAGCTTTGCTGAACGAATATCGTGCCCATTGCTTAGTCTAACGGGGGCATCGCGAACTATCGCGAAGGGAATCTGGTCCGACGCCTCGCCCATCACAAGCTGAGCCGATGCTGCTACTCCATCGGCGATCGCTCGGAACGTGATCTCGATTCGTCCGCCGAAAAGGTCGACGCCTCCTCTGAGGTCTTCGACTGGTTCGAAACCTGCACAGCCGATCGCAAAGCCCGTCGTCCCCAGCCTCATCGGGCTCACTCGACTATCGACAATTACGACTCCCACATTTTTTCCCGACCTTCGTCGGATAGACTGTCGGATTTTCACCGCAGACAAGTCTGCATTTCGAGGCCAGATCACGACGGCTCCCTCCGGCGCGTTCTTTCGGTCGATCCCGGCATTCGCAACAGCGTCACCGTTCTTCACCGTTAGAAGCGCTCCCTTCACGCCGCCGACCACGGTATCCGCTTCGTCTAGAACGGCTTGAGCAAACGAGGGAACCATAGAATGTTTGCGAGCGAGTCTTCTAGCCCGCCACCCGGGTCTTATGCTGTCGAGGTATCGGATCCTATTTTCGCAGATTCCAACAATCTTGCTTGAGACTGCTACTATGTCTCCTGTTTTGAGACGTGTACGTTTCTTTGCTAGAGCCTTAGAGAACAGTTCGGGAATGGAGTCTCCGGGTTTCGCAAGACTCGATCTAAGTGGGTAGACTATCACGTTCGACTCAGGACCCAGTAACTTGGGCGACGATCTTCGCTATCTCACCATCGCGAACCATCTTGCGAATCTTCTCGATATCATCGTGGGAAGACCGATCTTCAATTAGCGGAGGAACCTTTCGTCTGATAGCTTGAAAGACTCGTCTAGTCCCCCCTCCCAGTCCCTTAGCGCCTCTCAAATCAACTCCTTGCGCCGCAACAAGTAGCTCTATACTGGCCACGTACTGGGAGTTTTCAAGAATCATTCTCGCCTTGTGGGCTGCTCCGGGTCCCATGCTGACAAAATCCTCAAAATTGCTCGACGTCGGGATCGAGTCACTGCTAGCAGGATGCGTCAGCAGCTTACTCTCAGCAACAAGCGATGTCGCCGTGTACTGGACCGCCATCAACCCGCTTGAGAGTCCCGGCTTGGACCGTCCCCCTACCAGAAACGGTGGAAGCCCGTTGTTGAGCGACGGGTCTAACAGGGCGGATATTCTTCTCTCCGACATGTTGGCAAGATAGGAGATCGCCAAGGCCATGATATCGAGTCCCATAGCAACTGGTTGTCCGTGAAAGTTGCCTCCGGAAATACAGACGCCATCCTCTGGAAACACGAGAGGATTGTCAGTAGCCGAATTCATCTCTACCTCTAGAATCTGTTTTGTGAAATCAAACGCGTCTTTCGACGCTCCCATCACTTGTGGGGCGCATCTGAATGAGTATGGGTCTTGAGGGCGACCATTCGAAGGATTGCCACTCTCTATCGTTCTAACCGTTCTGCTTCCTCTCACTAGTCCTCGAACTTCTTCGGCTACCATCTGTTGTCCCGGATGGGGCCTAAGCTTCTGTATTCTTTCATCGAAGGCATCGACCCAGCCCTTCAGAGCTTCGAGCGATAGAGCGAGCGAAGCTTCCATAGTCGCTAGGAGTTGGTAGGCGTCGAAAAGGCACAAGCAGCCTATCGCGACCATCTGCTGGGTGCCATTGTTCAGTGCGAGTCCCTCCTTCGCTTCGAGCTTGAGGGGAACACTGCCCGAAACTTCTAGTGCTTTCTTACCTGGAATCCATCGGCCGCGCGATTCGGCGCTTCCTTCCCCAAGAAGTACAAGGGCCATGTGAGACAGCGGCGATAAGTCTCCGCTGGCGCCCACCGAGCCTTTCTCTGGTATGTACGGGTGGATCTGCTTGTTGAGTAGCTTTACGATCGTGCTGACTACCTCTGGTCTGATTCCCGAGTTCCCTTTGAGAAGCGTGTTTGCCCGTAGAAGCATCATAGTCCGCACAACTTCCGACGAGTGTGGTCGTCCCACGCTAGTGGAGTGGCTCCGGATAAGGTTCGTCTGTAGCTGTTTCAGATCCTCCGTCGGGATTCTGAAGTTTGACAGTGCTCCGAATCCTGTATTGACTCCGTAGATCACTTTCTTTTCTTGTAATAGTTGTTCGAGGGCTTTGCGTCCGTTTCTTGTGCGGGCGATCGCTTTCTCTGAGATGACTGTCTCGGCGTTCTCTCTGGCAACCCGCAAGACCTGATCGAGTGTAAGGTGCGATCCGTCTATCATAACCTGGGCCAATGTCCCACGGGTCGTTTGCAGAGGATGTTTGAGAGATAAGTATTGGCGGGCTTACTTGAGCATCGGCATCCGTATTCCCTTCTCTCTAGCAATCTTCTTCGCTTTCGAATAGCCTGCGTCAGCATGTCGGACAATTCCGATCCCAGGGTCGACCGTTAGCACTCGTTCAAGCCGCTCTGCAGCCTCAGGCGTCCCATCAGCCACTAGACACATTCCCGCATGTATACTGTAGCCCATACCGACCCCGCCACCCTGATGGACACTCACCCACGTTGCACCGGCGGCAGTATTGAGAAGCGCGTTGAGGATCGGCCAGTCAGCTATCGCGTCGCTTCCATCCATCATCCCCTCCGTCTCTCTTCTCGGAGAGGCTACGCTCCCACAGTCGAGGTGATCTCGTCCGATCCATATGGGACCTGATAATTTTCCTGTTCTGACCATTTCGTTGATGCGTGCTCCGAACTTTGCCCTCTCACCATAGCCCAGCCAGCAGACCCGGGCGGGCAGTCCTTGGAACTTGACGTGTTGCTGAGCCTTCTCAATCCATCTCCGAAGGTCCATATTGTCTGGAAAAGTGTCAAGGACGAGCTGGTCTATCTTCCGGATGTCTTCTTGGTCCCCAACGAGCGACGTCCACCTGAACGGACCTCTACCCTCACAGAACATTGGTCTGATGTACTTCTGAACGAATCCCGGGAATTCGAATGCTTCCTTAAGACCGGCGTCAAAGGCCTTTTGTCGAATGTTGTTGCCATATTCGAAGACAACAGCTCCCTTGCGACCCATATCGATCATGGCTTTGACATGGGTCACGATGCTTTTGCCAGCCTTGTCGAGATACTTGGTCGGGTCGGACTTTTTCAGCTGGTCAGCCTCTTCCTTCGACAATCCCGCCGGATAGTATCCGTTTAACGGATCATGGGCTGAAGTCTGATCTGTAACGATATCCGGAATGATTGATCTTCTCACAAGCTCTGGATGAATCTCAGCAGCGTTTCCGAGCAGGGCCAGACTTGCCGAAGTTCCTTCTTGCTTAGCTTGGTTCACAATATCGATCGCTTCGTCAAGATCATCAGTCGATCTCTGAACGTAGCCATGCTTCAGTCTCCTCTCTATCGCCCGATTATCGATCTCGACGGCTAGGGCGATCCCATCATTCATCGTCACTGCCAACGGTTGCGCTCCCCCCATCTCGCCGAGCCCGGCTGTGAGGACGACTCTACCTTTCAGACTCCCCCCAAAATGCTCCCTAGCCGCAGCAGCGAGCGTCTCGTAAGTGCCTTGTAGAATTCCCTGTGTTCCGATGTAAGCCCAAGAACCAGCCGTCATTTGTCCGAACATTATCAGGCCCTTCTGTTCGAGTTCGTAGAAGTAATCCCATGTCGCCCATTTGGGCACTAGCATGCTGTTGACGATCAAGACCCTCGGTGCCATCTTATGAGTCTTGAAGATCGCCACAGGCTTCCCGCTCTGGACAAGAAGAGTGTCCTCCTCCCCTAGCTTCTTGAGGGAAGTCTCGATAGTCTCAAGAGCATCCCATGATCGAGCAGCTCTTCCTGTTCCACCGTAGACGATCAACTCATCAGGGTTTTTCGCCACATCCGGCTGCAGAACATTGTGAAGCATTCTCAAAGCCCCCTCAATCTGCCAATTTCTGCAGTTCAGAGTCCTACCCGTGATCAGAGACAGATTCTGTTTCTGCTTCAGAGTGGTAACGGGCTGTGGTTGACCCTGAGGAGTCAATGGACTGTTTTGCCCTCTCTCACCACTTCCTTTCCCTCAATAAGGACCTTGTCCACCAATCCTTCCCCATACGTGTAGCCAATCCACTTGTAACTTGGAATTTTCAAGATTACGATGTCAGCGCGTTTGCCGTTCGCGATACTCCCTACACTTTGTTGAAGGCTCAACGATCTGGCTGCGTTGATCGTGATTCCGCGAATGATCTCCGCTGCTTTCATCCGGAGTCCTCTGGTCGCAACCGCGGCAACTGTCAGCAGTCCGAGAATCCAGTTGGACGGACTAAAGTCGGTTCCCAGTCCCACTGGGAGTCCTTGTGATAACATGTCCCTCGCAGGCGCATAGTCCTCGCTCATCAGACTGTGCGAGGAGGCGGGAAGAAGAACTGGAATTACCGAAGTTTCGCCCATTCTCTGCAGCTCGCCTAATTCCGAATGCACGAGGTGATCAGCCGACGTCGCCCTAACGTCGTTTGCGACTCTTGCGGCTTGGCTGTCTGAGAACTGGTCTGCGTGTATCTTAGGCCTAAGACCGTTCCTGATTCCCGCTCTCAATATTTCTTTCGAAAGCTCCGGGTTGAAGACTCCTTTTTCGCAGAAGACATCGCAGAATTCCGCAAGTCTTTCCTGATGAACGGCAGGAATCATTTCCTCCATAACCATCTTCGCATACTCTTCGGAGATCATTCCGGTGGGTATTGAGTGAGCGCCGAGAAATGTTGCAGCTATCTTGCACGGATTCTGTCTCTTCAGCCGGCGAATGACTCTGAGGATTTTCAGCTCATCTTGCAGGTTGAGCCCATATCCGCTCTTGATTTCTAGGGTGGTTGTTCCGGCCTCTATCATAGCGTCGAGACGGCGTTGGGCGATTGAGAAGAGTTCGTCCTCAGTTGTCTGGCGTGTCTTATTGACGGTTTCCATAATTCCTCCTCCTTTGTGGAGAATGTCGAGGTAGGAGGCTCCTCCGAGTCGTTGTTGAAATTCTTCTTCTCTTGATCCTTGAAAGACTAGGTGGGTGTGCGGGTCTACAAAGCCGGGGAGAACTATCTCATCCGTTGCGAGTATGTGCCTTGAAGCCGAGTACTTTCTTTGGAGTAGTTGAGATGATGCAGCCTCGACGATCTTGCCCCTATTGATTGCGACTCCCCCGTCATCTATGACGTCGAGGTCGTCCTTCGTAGGGTTGGCTACTGAGATGGTTTCCTTTGAGTCGAGGATTAGAAGATCTATTCGGCGTTTCGTTCGTGGTTTCCCTTTTACCTGTTCGCCAGAGTCTTGATAATTATAACGCGGTCAGATTACGAGCTTTCCGTCGACCATGATGGCCAACCCATCGATGTCGATGGTCGGTTTCGTGAGCGTCCCTGAGAATGCCAGACTACTGTCGTTCTGCCCCCCGATTCCTTTGTTGGCTCCGATTCCAATGGTCGCTGTTCCTAGAGCAAGCTCGTCTGTGCGATATCCGATAATCTCTATCTTGGGGTTCAAACCAAGAGCAAATTGCCCAATCCTGTCCTTGTCGCCCTGAGTCGCTTCGAAGACCTCTCTAAACACATCCTCGTATTTTTTGGCGTGGAATTCCTTGATCCTTCCCTTCTCAAAGACAAACTGAAGATCGGTTATGAGACGTCCCTTCAAGGCCCTGGGAGTATCAAGCACAACAGTGCCTCGAGCACTCGTTTCGACAGGTGGCACTTCTACTTTCCCCGACGGAAGTTGAGTAGAGACGAGGCCTCGTTCCATGTCTTCTTGGTCTACAATCCCGTCTTCAATGTGTACTGGCCGCTTCGTAATGTCAAACCTGAGATCCGTTCCGATCTTGGATGTGATGTGGACCTTTGATGCCCGTTCGAGACGGCCGGCAATCTTCTTTCCTAACTCCGTCATTTTCGGATAGTCAACCTTAATCGCATCCTCAGTGTTCTTGAGCCATCTGGCGTAGTCGAAACCGTAAGCCCTAGCTCGTTGGGGGGTGACATCTCCGAGCAGAACTTGGAGGACGCGGATCTTTCTTTCGATCGTCTTGTCTACGAGCGGTTTGTCGCCCTCGAAAAACGGCTCGAGACGGGAAGAAGGAACTTCTCTGAACTTCGTCGGGTCTTCGGGACCGCCGATCCCAATCCATACTGTAGCACTCTCCATCGCACTCAGGATATGTCTAGGTGTCTTGCGGAAATATTGTTCCGGTATCTCCTCCAAGGCCTTCCACCACAATCGGTCAGTCATCAGTGTGATCAGAGGCTTTGCACCGGTCCTGAGGCATTCGAGCGCAATGTCACTTGCTAGATCGATAGTATGCTGCCAAGTATCAATGACAACCATGTCGTCCTCATGAATTCTCAACGAGGTCTGGACAACGCGTTTTGCTATGGAATCATCGGGCAAGCAAAGACCAGTTGATATCAGGAATTGTCGCGTAGATAAGCGTTGAACGCATCGAGCGGAATCTGGGGCACTAGATGCTATGAGTGTCTGAGGTTCAAGCTAGGTAGCTGGCAGCCTCCGAGACCTATTTGTGGGAGTGTCGGTGGTTCCCGCGCGCGACGTGGCAAACTCGATCTGTGGAATGGCTAGTTGTTGAAACGCCAGGCGTAATCAAGCTTCGCTAGGCAGAGGGTGAGAATAATCATGAGAGACGCTCTGATCTAGTTCGTGATGGCTCTTGAGGGCGTGCCCGACTCCTACGGCGAATAGTACTGTTTCTGAGATACCGTCGATATTCAACTCCTTCTCGATAAGGTTGTCACGGAATATGCCAATGCAGAAGGAGCCTAGTCCGAGAGCTGTAGCGATTAGAAGAAACGACTGCGAGAGATGTCCGGCGTCAAGTAGGAATGCCCTATAGACTCGGGGCACTCGATATTTCCAAGCCGTTCGAGCAACGACAGCTGTCATTACGAAAAGGGCGCTGGCGTTTCTTGTCCATGAATGACCTGCGGTCAATACCACGCATCGCTCTCGGAAATCTCCAGCTTTGAGAAGTTCAAGCGAGTGGTCCCTCACAGAGTAGTGGTATATGCCTGGCTCAATCCCCTCGACATTATTGACGATCGCGTAGGTTTCTATTGGGTGGCGGGCTCCAGCAGAGGGACTGGTCTTGTGGAGCAGCTCACCGAACTCGCGAGTTTTGTAGGATGAGATCCTTCCCCAGGTGTAGTAAGCGAGTCTTGACATTTCATTGAAGCTTATCGGTTTCCCAGAGAGTTCTCTCGTCGAGTGTCTCCTGCGAAGCGTTGCGAAAAATGGGGCTTCGATGTCAGGTTCTTTCAGCAGTTCGATCTTAAGTTGTCTAGGATAAGATTTGTAAATTGGCGGCTGTCTTCTTCCCTTGAGATATTTATCGTAATATCGGTTAATCTCTTCGGTCGAATTGTGAGGGTCGTCGATCTTGGTGGAAAAGTGATAGTACCGGGAGGCTGTCGGCCACTGCCATTCCTTTCCAAATTTGTTTTCTAACTTGTTCTCACTAGAATCTTTGGTGATAAGCAAACCGCTGTCTCTTAGGTTCTGAATCGTGTGAAAGACGGACTCTCTGGTGTAACCTCTCAGACTCTCTGAGGCCTCCGAAGCAGTTCTCCAGTTCGAAAAGTAGCTGAGGAGCGTCATGGCGTTCAAGTCAATTCTGAAGGTTCGTCGCCTCATGTAATTCTCGGCAATTAGGTGCTCTCGACGAAAATACATCACTATATTGGACGATCTTCTCATCTTCAACCTAGACAGTTCACTATTGTTTTTTCTACCGTCAGAAGTCAACTTGTTCTTCATCAATCTCCTTTTGGCATCGGAAAGCGTTATATTTCGTGCGATGTGAGATGGGGCCGAGGAAATACTACTTGAAGACCACGACGAAGCGCAAGAAGCTGAACGTCAAAGTTGTGCCAATTCGAGCATCCCCGCGCCTGCCTGCAGGAAAATGGACCCTCAGTATCGATTCGTAGACTTCTCAAGCACTCGGAGAAATTACTCAACTTCAGTCGGAATCATACTGGTAGTCTAGCTTATTCATCCTGTGGGCTGTTTTCGCATCGAAGGCTTCGCCAATGAACGTTAGAGTTGTCATCTCCGTGACTTGACATCACGGACATTGCTCATAGATGGACTCTACCCGCGTATGTCCGAACTTCCAAATCCGAGTATTAGTAACGAGTGAAATCTTCTTATCAACAGACTAATTTGTGGTTTGAATAGTATGGCTACATCAGATTTCTGTTCTCTGTACTCTTCGAAACTTCCGTTGAAGGATCCAGCCAGCAGCAACATTGCATACTCTTCGTACTTATCTCCCATAACTGTGTAGGCTCCTAGTCCGAGGTCTCTCCTTCTGAGCAGAACAATCGGTAGCTTTACACGTGTATTTGCTTCAGCAGGAAGAGAACGAGACAGTTCTTCAAGCTCATCCTTCTTCATCTTGATAGGGTCTCCAGACGCAGCTGGAACCTTCGGGGCGGGATCGCTCAGAAGTTCTTTCAGGGTTCTACGGTTCTTAGGAAGATGAGAGTTGAGCTTTCTCATGTCATCGCGAAGCAGGGCGTCAAAGAACCGATCACGCTGCTCCAAGTCGAGTTCACCGTTTGCTGCCCAGAATCATACAGTGGTCTTTTTCGAACGGGTCGAGTCGGATCATTTCTTTCACCCGGTAGCCTTTTTCCTCAAGGACGGTTCTTTCTCGTTGAAAAATTGTTGATGGTTCCCCCGAGACATTGATGCTTCTAGCCTTTACCGCTAACATGAAATCTCCATTGTCGCTGAGATACTGATGGATGTTCTCAGAGAGGATTCTTGCCTGGTCCGGTTGTGCGATGTCAGCGTAGAGAGTGTTGACCCCTTGGACGATGCTCCTGTACTTTTCTGGAAACCTTGCGTCTCCGAAGATTGGGGTCATATTTCTCCTGTTCTTACTCGTGTTATTAACTAGGTCTCTAAACGATCTCTGAGCGAACTCTACACAGTAGACTCGTCCCTTCTCTCCTACGATGTCGCTCACGTGACTGGCGGTGGTGCCACTTGCCGCCCCGAGGTAGAGAACACTATTCCCGGGTTTGATAGGAACTTCAGACAGCCCTTTCAGCACTGCGGCAGCGAGCTTACTCCTATATGGGTCCCAGACCCGATACTCTCTATCTCCGATCCTTGCGGTGTCTTCCCCGTAGACGGTCGTCCCGGGGTCCTGGCTGAGTGTGGCCAGTCTCTCCTCTCCCTCTCGGAGTACCCAGTATATCCCTTCGAACTTCTTGTGCTGGCGGGCGCCACGTCCTTCCATGCTCTCTCTTGCGAGGTGGACCTTGATAACGACCTTTCAGATCTACGATCTTCTTTTCGAGTGCGTCCTTAAGCCCCTGCCCCTTGTCACCTCCCCCATACGCGTCCATTCGGGCTGCTATGGCGAGTTTTCCAGCAACTGCTCTCGCGATCTTTCCGCGAAGCCATTTTGGCGACTGATGGATCGGTGCGTATTGAAAGATGACACCATGCTTCGGCGGTCTAGCTCCAGTCTTTAGCGTTCTGAAGAGCGCTTTTTCTGCTCCGAGCACTTGGAGGGTGCTTGATGGCATCTTTGCGATATTCTCGAGTCCTCCTGCCATGGAGATGAGTTTCGCGGAGAGAACTGCGCCGAGGACTGATGTCATGTTCGGTGCTACCTCTCCCATGATCTTGTCAGTGTATTTCTCGGCAGCTTCTCTCAAGCCATACAGTTCAAGCACTGTTCCGCAGACCTGACGTAGCCATTCTAGATCCGTGCCTGTCATTTCGGCCCCAGAGGACTTCTCGGCCGATGCGGAGATCTGCGTCGCCTTGTCTTGTGGTATGCCAAGTTTTGTTAGGGCGTCGTATGAGAATGATTCTCTGGAGCCGAGATTATGAACGAGTCGAATGTACGAGTCGTGTTTTTCCACTAAGCGGTCCAGTTCGGGGAAGTGGAGGCCATACCACTCTCTGATTCTGCCGGCGAGAAGGTTGAGAATCTTGTCCAGGTCCTCGATGCTGCGCACTGTTTGAATTGCGTAGAGATCCCGTTTCGTTGTAGCCTCTGTTATCGCGGTCTTGGCAAGTTCAAGGGAAACGTCTCGGACGAATTGCTCATACTCATCTTTCGATTCGATGATCCTAAGGCGAACTAGAATCGATGGCAGTCTGTTTCTGAGCCTTGAAATGGTAGGGTCGTTCTCGTCTTGCACAACTTCTGCTTTGACGATTGAACGGGCCAGTCTCGCTAGTGGCTCGCTGTCCACGGTAACCTGGTCGAGTTCTATCTGCGTGAGCCGTTGGCCGAAGGCTGAGGACTCTGGGGGTAGCTCCCCGTTGAGGACTTTCTTCAACTGGCTGGCGGCATCGCTCGGATTGTGGGCAAAGAGAGCCTTTTCCGAAATCTTCCCCGTTTTTTCGAGTAGAAACAGTCCGGCGGGGGAATCGATCAAGTACGCTTTCAAGACTCTGCTCCTGACTCGAAGACGAGAACGTGATGATTGCTTGATGCTCGCGCGAAGATAATTAGCACGGCAATACCGTTCATGTTTAGGCGCACTTGGAACCGGATTTGTCGGTAGAGTTTGCAGGTATTAAACTCCCCAATCCGACGATTCTAGCCTCCGGGATTCTGGGAGTTTCGGGCGAGATGCTGATCCGAGTCTCAAGGGCGGGTGCCGGAGCCGTTGTCAGTAAATCGTTCAATAGGAAGGGGAGGGAAGGGTACAGAAACCCGTCTTTCATTGAAGTACACGGCGGGTTTCTCAACGCCTTGGGCATACCCAACCCGGGAATGGAGGAGATGCGGGAGGAGGTTGAGACCGCTTCGAAGCAGAGAGTGCCAGTCATAGCGAGCGTCTTCGGTTTTGATGCGGAGGAATTTGCAGAGTCTGCAATGATGGGGGAAAGGGGTGGTGCTATCGCGGTGGAGCTTAATGTTTCATGCCCGCATGTCAAGGAAGTGGGGGTTGAGATCGGCCAACGGCCGAACGTCGTTGCAGAAGTTACTCAAACTGTGAAGAGTCGAGTCCACGTCCCCGTGTTCGTAAAGCTAAGTCCGAACGTTACCGACATTACTGAAGTCGCGAGGGCTGCCGAAGGTGCGGGTGCCGACGCTATCACGGCGATCAATACGGTCTTGGGAACAGCGGTCGACGTAGATTCAGGTTTCCCGATCCTTGGAGGCGTCCTCGGCGGGCTCTCAGGTCCAGCCATACATCCGATCGCGCTTAGAGCGGTCTATCAAATTAGGCAGGCAGTTCGCATCCCCATCATTGGGGTCGGTGGAATTGAGGATTGGAAGGGCGCGGTGCAGATGATGATGGCAGGTGCATCAGCTGTCCAGATTGGAAGCGCCGTCACGAGTAGAGGTCTCGAAGTGTTCCGAGAAGTGACCACAGGAGTCGGGAAGTTCCTCGAGAAGAAAGGATACAGATCGATTCAGGAGATTATATCGACGGCCGCAGCTCACAGAGCTGAAGGTTCATGAGACGTCATGTACTGACTCTCAATACGACGGGCTAGAAGCGATGGTCCCTCTTCGAGAATCTCTCGATCTTCTTGGTTGAACGCGGATAGTCGATTGCTGTCGATGTTATCTCTCCGAGTACTTCTTCGGCAGCGGAGCCGCAGATTCCCTCTCCTATCGGTATCCTAACGTGCTCAGTCTCTTCATCCCCTGCATAAGCTTCCAAGAACAGATCGTTTTCTCGCACGAGATAGATTCCCACCCAGTCGAAGTGATTTGAATTCTCTCGGAGTATCTCGACGGACATCGCCAACGCCTTGGTTAAGGACTGGTTTGAGAGAGCTCTGTTCAAGCTGGCGAGAACCCTAAGGAACCTGGGCTTTGAGTAGCCTGTGTCCGGGACTTGGGCATTCTCTGCTGTCGATTGATTCTAGGGTTCTTATATGATTCTCGACGATTGCAGGCTGTCGGCTCCCTCATGAATAAGATTCAGTGGCTGGAATGGGGAAAGGAGAGTTTTGAGAAAGCGAAGTCGCTTGGGAAGCCAATTCTATTGGACATAACGGGTTCTTGGTGCCACTGGTGCCACGTTATGGACGACACATCCTACAAGGATCCAGTGGTCATCGACTTAGTGAACAAGAACTTCGTTCCTGTTAGAGTCGACACCGACAGGAGACCCGACGTTAATCGTCGTTACAATATGGGGGGTTGGCCTACTACAGCTTTCTTGGACAATGAAGGGAGAATCATCACCGGCGGAACCTACATTCCTCCTGAGCAGTTGAGGGAAGTCCTCCGCTCCGTTCTAGACTTCTATGGAACAAACAAGGGGAAAATTGGGAGCAAGCTCCAGCCAACGCGAATTCCTCAAGCCAAGAACGAAGTCTTGTCGGACACGATCACAAAGGACATTGCAACAACTGTGGCGGTCAACTTTGACATAGATTATGGCGGCTTTGGTTTCGAGCCGAAATTCCCCCACACCGAGGCGTTGGAGTATGCGCTATTACGTTACCATTATCACGGGGAGAAAGAGATGCTGACCGTTGTCACGAAGACCCTTGACAAGATGGGTAACGGAGGAGTGTATGACCAGGTCGAACAGGGGTTCTTTAGGTACAGTACTACTCGAGACTGGTCGATTCCCCACTTCGAGAAGATGGCGGAGGATAACGCGAAACTTCTGGCTGTATACTTACATGCCTTCCAATTAACCGGTAGACAGCTCTACCGGGATAGGGCAGAGGGAATCGTGAAGTACGTGAATTCGAGTTTGGCGGACTTGGAGAAGGGAGGATTCTTCGGAAGTCAGGATGCAGACGAGGAGTACTACAAACTCGATCTCTTAGGGCGTAGCACTCGCAAGACCCCGGCGATTGATAGGACACTCTACACGAATTACAATGCGCTACTCGTCTCGTCCTTCCTTCTTTCGAGTATCGTCTTGGACCGGTCGGAACTCGGCAAGTTTGCGTTGAAGACCCTAGACCGCATCATGGCTCTTCAAGAGGACGGAGGACTGCCCTTTCACTACTGGAGAGAAGAGGAGGGTGTGAAGTTGAAAGGACTCTTGGTGGATTACGGGCTGTTGCTCCATTCACTTCTGGACGCTTACGAATACTCGGGCAAGCGAGCCTATCTCGACAAGGTCGTGGCAATGGCGGAAAGTGCGATTGAGAGGTTGAACGACAAGACCTCGGGAGGCTTCTACGATATTCCTTCGGAGGATTCGAGTTTGGGCGAACTTAGAATGAGAGACAAGCCAATTGATGAGAACAGCGTGATCGCAAATGGACTCGTGCGACTATCATGGCTCTTGGAGAAAGCTGACTACGCAAACGTTGCGGGCAAAGCACTCGGATTGTTCAATGCCGACTATGAGAGATACGGAGTTGCGGGAGCTAGCTATGCCCTGTCGCTCGATTCGTACCTTAACGGTCCTGTCGGGATCACCATTATCGCATCTACCAAGTCGAAACAATTCAGCGGATTCAAGGCAGAAGCTCTGAAGTTGTATCCTGGCAAAAGATACGTAAGGTATTTGGACCCGGCTAGGGACCTAGATCAGATAAATCGTCTCGGGTTCAGTGCAGCGAAGGCACCAGTCGCCTACGTTTGCGCAGGGAAAACTTGCGGCCCTCCGATCAACGATCCATCCAATGTTGGCTCTTCTCTTTCTTCCCTGCTCGCCAAATAGTCTCTGAACCCGGCATTTCATTTCTAACAGATCACAAATCGCATTCTGGAAACTCTTTCCCGTCAATCTTCGCTTTCAAAAGGGGGTCGGCCCCGATGAGCTTCAAGTTGGATTGCTGAACTCTCATTCTTCCGAGAAAATCGTTCCTCAAGATCGGCTCTAGATTCGTCAACCATGAAGTTTAGGAGCTTTTTCTGATCTCAAAATCGCTCGGAATCAGCCCCAGATAACCAGTCTGAGAGGGGGGTTCCATATGATGCCCAGTTGAAGCTTGCATCATCCCGTAAACGCCCATATTGAAGGTGGCTGACTCGGCTGTTCTACGCGAAAAACCGATATTCTCGCCGAGAATCGCTTCAGTAAGCGAATGGACCCTTTCTAGAATTTCGAAAATAAAAATTTCCCGCGACACAAACCAGCTCTTTGGAGAAATATGTGCCGGACATAAGTCATGTTGCCAGCCCAAGGCTGAAATCTCGATCAACGGGCTAGAGACGATAATCTTGCCTGTTCCCGACCTCATCCTTTACAATGGTTGGATCTACCGGGAGCCGGAATCCCGCAGACGTTTCGAAGCGATGGCGGTTCGGAATGGTATGGTCGCCAATCTTGGCTCGAATCATGAGATCCTCAAACTCAAGTCGAAGACCACGCGAATATTCGACCTCCGCGGCCGGACTGTGTTACCTGGATTCTCAGACTCGCACATTCATCTCCTAAATTACGGAATGCTTCTTCGCACTCTCAATCTCTCTCGTTCGCGATCTATTGAGGAAATCAAGAGGCGAGTCGCAAATTGGAGCAGCACTAGATCTCGAGACGCCTGGGTCCTAGGCAGGGGATGGGACGATGAGAAGCTTCGGGAGCACCGCTACCCTACAAAAGACGATCTAGATCTTGCAACTTCAAACCCCGTCTTCCTCAAGCGAATCTGCGGCCACTTAGCGGTTGCCAACTCAGCCGCTCTTTCTGTAGCCGGAATCGACAACCTCTCCACGAATCCCTCAGGAGGACAGATTGTCAGGGATCCACAAGGAACGCCCAACGGGGTCCTAAAGGAGACTGCCATAGAACTCGTTGAGAAGGTCGTCCCAGAGTCGATGGACGAGACCAAGAAGGCCTTGGTCTACGCCTCTAGGAAGCTTGCAAGGCTCGGCTTGGCATCATTACACTGTATCATCAGCAGTTTAGCCGAGCTGAATTCTTTGCGAGAGTTGAAACAGGAACAGAAGATCCCGCAATCTATCTACGCGATCATACCAGCAAAGCTTGTGGATAGTCTCGCACCCTTAGAACTCTCAAGTGAGAAAAACGAAGACTCTTTTCACGTCGGAGGAGTGAAGTTGTACCTTGACGGATCCTTGGGAGCTCGCACGGCCGCCCTGAACGAGCCTTACTATGATGACCCGACCTCAAGCGGCATGCTCGTCATGAGTCAAGAAGAACTGGCCGAGATAGCGTCGAAAGCGAAAAAATCCGGATTCCAACTTTGCATCCATGCTATCGGAGATATAGCTGTAGACCTCGCAGTCCGAATCCTCGGGGACACCTTTGGGCCAAAAGGTTGTAGACAGCTCCGACATCGGATTGAACATGCATCGATTGTGAGTGAAGCGTCGATGAAGGAAATGCGAAGACTAGGGATAATCGCATCCGTACAGCCAAGATTCGTGTACTCGGACCAATGGGCGAACGATCGGCTGGGGCACGAACGGCTCCCTGAACTCTACCCTTTCGCCTCAATGAGCAGAGCGGGAATCATGCTCACTGCCGGGTCCGACTGCCCCGTGGAGGATCCCAATCCGTTCGAGGGGATTTGGTCGGCGGTGGCACGGCCCGGTCTCGACAAAAAGGAGAGACTGACGGTGGGTGAAGCTCTGGTAGCTTATACAAAGAACTCGGCTTACGCGTCTTTCTCCGAAAACTTCAGAGGCACCTTGGGTGCGGGAAATATCGCCGACATGGTTGTGTTAGACAGAGATCCCTACGAGTCCAGTCTCGAATCCCTACGAGAAACAAGGGTAGTCCGGACAATAATCGGAGGAAAAGTGGTCTCCTAGACCCTTTCCGGAGACTCAGATGGGAGCAATACATCGTGTGGTCTTGCTTCTTCAGCCCCGGAATTGGTAATGCCCGCGAGCTTAGACTTTTCCCAGAGTTCTGGAATCGTTCTTGCCCCAGCATATCCCATGGATGCTTGTAGCCCTGCGACCATCTCTTGCACCACTACGCTAAGCTCACCCTTGTACGGGACCCAACCCTCGACCCCCTCAGGTAAGCCCTTTGACGGTTGAGCGTATCGGTCGGACGAGAATCTCTTGGCCATGGCAGATGGGCTTCCCATTCCTCGATATTGCTTGTAGTATCTTCCCCCAATAGTTATCAGAGTGCCTGGTGCTTCTTTAGAGCGGGCGAAAATATTGCCCATCATCACTGCGGAAGCTCCCAGTGACAGTGCAATCGCAGCGTCACCTGGACCTCTGATTCCTCCGTCGGCGATTATCGGTAGCTTTGACCCGTATGTGCGGAGAGCATCCGCGACCTGGGCGGTTGCGAACACAGTCGGGGACCCGGCCTTCGTTGCCTCCATTGTCGTGCAGATGGAGCCGGATCCGATTCCAACTCTGAACCCCGCTACTCCGTCGAGTTTGGTCAGAATATCTTCAGCAGCCTGGTAGGTTCCAATGCTGCCCACCACAACATCAGTGTCGACTTCTTCCAGCATCTTCTTCATCGAACTGAACACGTTTGCGTTGTGGAAGTGAGCAACATCTATCACAAGGATGTCAGCGACCTCGCCGAGTCTTTTCGCGCGCTTGAGGTCGAATGGTGATACGGCAGCCCCGCAGAGAAGCTGGCCATTCTCGTCACGCGCGGCATTGGGAAACCGCCCACGTTGGAGAATGTCCTTTATCGTCATCAGTCCCTTCAAGCGACCCTCCTTGTCAATAAGCGGAAGTTTTTCCACGCGATGCTTGTGAAGAATCTCCTTCGCGCCTTCGATGTTGGTCTCCGCGGGAGCGGTGATTACCTTCTTCGTCATCACGTCGCTTGTCAGAAGGCTCGCATCTGCAAAGCGAACGTCCCGTCCGGTCAATATTCCAACGAGATGTTCCCCCTGAACTACTGGTAGTCCTGAAATATTGTGTTTCTGCATCAGCTCTGTTGCATACTTCACCGTCGAATCGGGACTAATTGTGATGACCTCCTTGATGACCAGGGACTCTGCCCTCTTCACTTTCTTCGCCATGTCCAATTCCTCTTCGGCGGTACAATTTCGATGAATAACTCCTAGTCCACCCAGCCGGGCCAATCCTATGGCCATCTCGCTCTCTGTAACGGTGTCCATAGGACTAGAAACTAGTGGGATGTTGATCGAATGTTTCAGGGAAACTTGAGTGGATAATTGGACTTGGTTAGGTTCGACTTCAGTCCATCCGGGGAGGAGAATCAGGTCCCTGAACGTGACCGCGACATCAGAGTCTTTGAACTTCGCCCTGAATCCCTTTTCAGACACCTATTCTCGAATACTCCCGGTGAGTTTCACCGTAGCATGTCCCCTTTCCTTATTATACATGGCGGCGGTCGCCAAGGGTTTGAAGCTGTTCTAGCCGAGACGCAGGACTCCTGTCCCATCATCTCTTGACTAGTTGCAAGCGCGGGAGGGCTGAGCATTCCGATTGGAATATCTGTACGCTAGACCATATATAATTGGAATATTGGGCTCTCGATCTTGAACAAGTCTTGAGCCTGGTTAAAGATTCCGCGCTCGCCCCGTCTGGCCGTGTCAAACTTGCATGGGCGCAGGAAAACATGCCGGTGCTCGCGAGAATTTCCAAACGATTCGCCGCGACCAAGGTCTTCAGCGGACACCGAGTTGGAATGTGTCTCCACCTAGAAGCCAAGACCGCCGTTCTTAGTGAGGTCTTCCTGAAAGCAGGTGCGGAAGTTGCCATCACTGGAAGTAATCCTCTTTCGACTCAAGACGATGTGGCAGCAGCACTATCCGAAACTGGAGTTCACGTGTATGCCTGGCGGGGCGTCACTGATAGCGAACACAAAGCCAACTTAGACCGAGTTCTTGGACTAAAGCCCCACATCCTGATCGATGATGGTGCTGAGCTCTCTATTGCCGCGCATCTGAAAGGCAAACGGTTCGTTGAGAATATCATTGGGGCTTGTGAAGAAACCACGACGGGGGTCACTCGGTTGAGGGCAATGGAGAAGGACGGGCGTCTGAATTTTCCAGTCATAGCGGTGAATGATGCTCTTACCAAGTTTCTCTTTGACAGCAGATACGGGACAGGGCAGTCGGCGCTTGAGGGCGTCATGCGCGCGACAAACCTCCTCTTGGCAGGCAAGAGTGTAGTTGTCGCTGGGTTTGGCTGGGTCGGACGAGGCGTTGCACTGAGAGCCAAAGGAATGGGGTCAAGGGTAATCGTGACCGAAGTAGACCCAGTGCGAGCTCTGGAAGCACTGATGGAAGGCTTTGACGTAATGCCGATGGCGGAGGCTGCCAAAATAGGGGATCTCTTCATCACCGCAACGGGCAACACCGGCGTCGTCACTGCTGCTCATATGGGTTTGATGAAGGACAAGGCGATTCTCTGTAATGTGGGGCACTATGATGTAGAGGTGAGGGTCAAGGACCTTGAGAGGATAGCGGTTGCGCGGAAAAAGGTTAGACCAGAAGTCACCCAGTACAGGTTGAAGTCTGGAAACTTGGCGGCGGCTGACGGGCATCCGGCGGAGGTCATGGACATGAGCTTCGCTGGTCAGGCTTTGTCAGCTGAATATCTTCTGCGAGAGGGTTCTAAACTCGAGTCGAAGGTGATTCGAGTTCCGGAAGAGCTGGACTTGCAGATTGCACGCTGGCGACTGGAGGCATTCGGGAAGAGAATTGACTCTTTGACAAAGGTCCAGCAAAAATACGCCAAGTCATGGCGTCCCTAAGCATTGCGCACACCGATATGCACGGTTATGCACAGTTAGGTCCCGACTTTACGCTATCAAAGTTTGGACTTAACTGAGTCAATCGCGCTAACCTCTAGCAACAATCTTTCCTTCTAACCGGTAACAGTTCCGGGCAGGTCCGTAGAGTAGAGCTCGCTCTCAGCGTAGCATTTTACCTAATTTTCGTCTAAAGCTAATTAGTTCTGACGACCGACCTGCGACGTCTCGGAGTTATGGGGCTTCTGTCTCGTATGTTCGGCTCAAAGTCTTTTCATCGAGTACGAGAGAAGAGAGTAAGAAAATTCCGCCCACCAGCTTGGGCAGTGTTGCTGGTCGCGATCTTCGCTCTCTGGGAGTCGGTCTCCCTCTCCGGCCTCGTGTCAAGCACCCAGCTCCCGGCACTGCACGACGTTTTCCTAGCTCTCATTCAACTCGCAGGAACGCCATTCTTCCTGGCGCACGTCGGCCAAAGTTTTGCTAACGTTACGACGGGAGTCTCGTTGGCGCTGGTCTTGGTATTCCCTTTAGCTCTGCTTGTGGGAATGCGGAGTCAACTTGACCAGGCGATCACACCGATCATCATGCTGGTGGGTGCCCTGCCTGATCTTGCGATTCTAACGCTCTTGGTTACAGTAATCGGCCGAGGAAATGTTGCCGCCGTTGCAATCTCCGCTTTCAGTGCCTTTTTCCCGGTTTATTTTACGATCCGACAAGGGGTGAAAGAAATACCTGGCGATTACTTCCACGTCGCTTCAGTATTCAAAGCCGGAAGAGTTCAGACTTTCACGAAAATGATCCTTCCATCAATCTTTCCCAACCTTGTCACGGGTCTACGCTTATCTTTCGAGTTCAGCTGGAACGTATTACTTGCAGTCGAGGTCATTGCAAGTGTGGCTGGGATTGGAACCTTCATTTCTTCCAGCCTAGGAAGTTCAGCCCATTCGTTGACCTATGGCCTAGCCGCAATAATGACGGTTGGTCTCATCACGATTGCAATAGACAGAGCCTTCTTTGAGAGGTTTGAAAATCGCATCAAGAGGTGGCGGTGAGGCTTGCACGTAGAGCTGTCGAACGTGACGAAGGTCTACGAGGACCCACCTCAAATCGTAACTGCGCTGAAAGACATTTCATTTCACGTTAAAGAGGGAGAATTTCTTTGCATCGTAGGACCGAGCGGATGCGGCAAGTCGACGCTCTTGAGGATGATCGCCGGGCTCGATCATCCCTCCTCCGGCCAGATTCGTTTTAGGGGTGATCTCCTTACCGCGCCTCACTCCAAGATCAGCATGGTCTTTCAGACCTTTGCCCTGCTTCCGTGGAGAACGGTAATTCAGAATGTAGAATTTGGTCTAGAGGTCCAAGGGCGCCCGAAAAAAGAGAGAGCAGAGGTTGCGATGGATCTATTGGATATGGTAGGGTTAAAGGGTTCAGAGAACCTCTTTCCAAAACAACTCTCAGGGGGAATGAAACAACGAGTGGGTATCGCTCGAGCACTCGCAATAGATCCAGAGGTAGTTTTGATGGATGAGGCGTTTAGTGCTATCGACGAGTTTACTGCAGAATCTCTGAGGGCCGAGGTTGCTGAGATTCACAATGAGACCCGGAAGACGTTCCTTCTGGTAACTCACAACCTTCCCGAGGCTATTGAGTTGGCCGACCGCATCCTCGTCCTTTCAGCCCGCCCGGCCACTGTCAAGAGCATTGTGGGGATAGAAATGGAACGCCCGAGAATTCAGACAGACTCAGAGTTTGTGAGTATTCATCGTGACATTTTCGCGTTGCTCCAGGCAGAGCTTGAAAACAGCATTATGCGCCACAGGCTTAGCGGACTAAAGGAGTTCAAGAGACTGCCAGACATGGAGGATCGCTGAGATCGAATGAAATTCGGTCTAGTTGTTGTGGGGGCGTTTCTCTTAATTGCTGGACTCACGGCCTATTCCATGATTCCGAATTTTCACACGGTTCCGCTTCGGTCGGCCCAGATGGTTGTCAATCCTAAGCCAATCCCAGTCAGCTCAGCCTCTCTAACCGAGACCCCCGAAAGCGTCAGTCTTTTTCCAGGAAGAGAAAACGAACTGCACGTTAATCTGACTGTGTCGACTCAGTCAGGAGAACTCTCTTCGATCCAGTTCAAGTTCTTTCCAGAAGGGGCGTTCCAAAGCTGTATGATTGATGCGCAACAGAGGGGGTGCCTCATCAACCAGACTGTTTCAAACTCTAGCATTCGTATCCCCTTGAACGCCTCGACGATTTACTATTTCGGTTTTGACAATAGGAGTTCCAACAGTTCAAAACAAGTGCTGATGTCGGCGACTCTGGTTGCCAGTTCGGTAAGCACACTAGTGGCGAGAGATGGAGGAATGAATTTTGCTGGACTAGGGATGAGCTTGATTGGGCTCGTGGTCACCCTTTACGGCGTCTTTGCCAAGACCGTTATCCCGTGGGAGTGATTGGGAACTCTCACTGACGGCCGGAGAGCTGGGCGGTCCGAGAGGCGCAGAAGACATGATAGGTTGAGTCTTGTTCCTAATTCGTCTGCGATTCAGCGTTATTCCTGTGGCAACTACTGCAAGGAGAATCGCGGCTGTTGCGGCCGTCGCGAATGATGGGTCTACGGTTACTCGATAAGTTGCGGTAATGACAGTATCCGTTACGACGGATACCCAACGCGGATTAGCCGTACTCCCGTCATTCCATGCAGCGAATGAGTTCGTCAATCCCACTTGGATTGTCGTGGAGCCTAAAGTGAGGGGTATCTGGGATTGGATGTAGACTTCATGGGGCCCGTAGTGTACAGGTAGCCGTAATTCGTTGGACCTGTCTGAGGTCAGGTTCGCACCATCAATTGAGATGAGCATTCCCGGGGCGGGAGTGTTTACTTGAAGAAGTAAGAGGGGAGAGCTGGTTCTGTCGACGATTATCGTGTAAGCGGTGGAGTTCGTGGCGGTCACAATGATCTTGACGAAGTTAGTAGGGTCT
>Ga0209237_1000507_pt1 | contig 22187 bp, 26 predicted proteins | sample GraSoi013_1_40cm_2_FD_185820 | JGI IMG/M metagenome (GOLD analysis project Ga0209237, IMG submission 185820) | Grasslands soil microbial communities from the Angelo Coastal Reserve, California, USA - Sample 10_02_2013_1_40cm (SPAdes) (version 2) | ecosystem: Environmental > Terrestrial > Soil >... | reverse complement strand
ACCGCCGACGAAACCGCCTCAGTAATCAAGGACGCAGCTTCTAAAGAATCAACGATTCTGACAGTAACGCATTTCGACGCTGACGGTCTAACCGCTGGCGCAATAGCTTTCGAGGCGGTCAAACGTCTCAATACAGTCGTTCATCTACGAATCGTGGAGACTCTCAGTGAGAAAATTCTCGAAGAGATCAGTTCTATCGACGCTGACTTCATCGTGTTCAGCGACATCGGGAGTGGCTATCTCGATATTGTGTCTAAGGGTCTCAAGAACCGAGAGATCGTCATAGCGGACCATCACCAAGTGCTAGGCGACGCTCCGCCAAATCTCCACCACTTTAACACGCATCTGATGGGTTTCAACGGCTCGGAAGAGATCAGCGGGGCAGGAACATCCTATCTTCTGGCAAAAGCGATTGACGCAAAGAACGTGGATCTTTCGCCGTTGGCCATTGTTGGATGTCTAGGGGACCAACAGGACAAGGGCCCGAAGAGATCGCTAATCGGCCTCAACTTAGAGATTCTAAACGACGCGGTCAACGCCAAACTGGTCGAAGTCACTCAAGACCTCGTCTTGTTCGGACGACAAACCAGGCCGATTCACAGGGCGATCGCATCAACCACAACACCGTTCCTGCCGGGACTAAGCGGCGAAGAAGACCGCTGTCTCGCACTGCTTGACTCAGTGAACATACCTACAAAGTTGGATGACCGTTGGAGGACGATCTCTGACCTCTCGCTTGAGGAGAAGAAGCGGCTTGTCGACAGGATCATTCAGCACATGATCTCTCTGAAACTGAGTGGAGAGGTGGCACTGGAACTGATAGGGTCCGTGTACACCCTGACAAAAGAGGAACCCTCGACTCCTCTCCGCGACGCGCGAGAATACGGATCCCTGCTGAATGCTTGCGGCCGCATGGGCAAGCCGGGCCTTGGCGTTGCCTTAGGCCTCGGGGACCGCGGCGCATCCTTTGACGAAGCCCAGCAAGTCTATTCAGAATATCGAAAATTCCTCTCGAAATACATGAACTGGATTACCCAGGATCCAAAGTCGCTGGTTCAGAAGGGCCACTTGGTGATTGTAAGGGGGGAGGGAGTGATAGATGAAAACATGACCGGAGCGGTCTCTTCGATTCTCTCCTCCTCAAACCTCTTCGGCGCCTCTAAGGTAACGTTGGTGGTAACGGCGACAAAGGAGGGCGAGTCCAAGGTCTCTGCACGTGGAACAGACCAGTTGATCGAAAAGGGTCTGAACCTGGGAAAGATACTCCAGGACCTATCACCTAAGTTCGGCGGGTATGGAGGAGGCCACGCGATCGCGGCAGGTGCGACCGTAGATCGTCAGAGCCTAGAATCGTTCCTCACGCAATTTGAAAAGACCGTTGAGTCGGCTATCAAGTGATAACAGCTCAGATTAGAATCTCGACACCGGACAAGGCAACGTCCAAATCGCTTGTAGAATCAGTTCAACCCGATAATCTGAACATGAAAGGTCTCAAAGTGAAGGGAAAGGCATTGGACCGTAGCGCGTCTTTTGCTCTCGAATTCGGTGGAAAGATTGAAACATTCATATTCACCTTGGACGACCTCCTCCGCTGTCTTCAAGCAGCAAAGGAGACGCTGGAAAAAGTATCAATCTAGGAAAATGGAATAGAGACTGTGTCAAAGACCACCAAGAAAGTGCGGGACAAGTGGAGAACCAAGGAATGGTACTCGGTATTCACACCTTCATACTTTGGAGAACAGAATGTGGCTGGAATACCGTGTGAGGATCCGAAGAAGCTCATCGGCCGAGTAGTCGAAACCACTCTCTACGACATAACCAATGACTTCTCGCACCAATCGATCAAGCTATACTTCCTAGTAACTTCTATTACTGGCGATCGTGCGGATACAATCCTCAAGAGCCACGAGTACTCAACCGATTATCTGAGAAGCCTTGTGAGGCGGGGGAGCACTCGCATCGACGGCATCTTCACTGGCCGCACAGTTGACAGCTATCTGACACGGGTCTACATTGTCGGATTCAGCCACGGCAGGATAAACGGTTCTCAGGAACACGGCATACGCCAGGTCATGGGCAAGATCGTCGCAGAAAAAGCGTCCAAACTAACGTACTCACAACTTTGTCATGAGATGGTTCTTGGGAAGATGGGATCTGACGTTTACAACGAAGCGAAGAAAGTCTGCCCTCTACGCCATATCGGCGTGCGAAAGTCAAAGTTGCTCTCTATGCCGCTGACCCTGGGGGAAGATGAGCCGAAGACCAAGACAAAGGTTGGTCCCGAAATAGTCGCGCCTTCTCCTGAAATCGAAGATCCTATGCCTACCCCAGAACCAGCAGCGTAGCGCTGCCAGTTTTGAACCTGCAATTCGGCAGCTCTGGAATCCGAGGCAAATACCCTGAAACTGTAAATTCATCAGTCGCCCTCGAGCTAGGCAAGCTCATCCCGAGGATAATGGGAGAAGAGATTGCGCTTGGGAACGATCCACGATACTCTGGCCCGGTTCTGAAAGCAGCTTTTCTCTCGGCCGCACTTGAGAACGGTTCGAGAGTTCTCGACTATGGTCTGATTCCGACGCCGGCACTTGCACACCAGACGAGAGCCTTGAAGAGATCGGCGGGAGTAATGATAACGGCTAGTCACAATCCTCCGGAGTATAATGGGTTCAAGGTCTTCAACAAGCTGGGGGAGGCTCTTGACGATGAGACGAGGCTGAGTTTGAAGAATGGAAAACAGTCCACTTACAATGCAAGATCTTCCAGGATTGAATCTGCGGAGCCGAGGGAGTACAAGGAATTGCTCGCCCGTGTGGGTTTCAAGAAGAAGTGGAAGGTTGTGCTCGATCTTGGGAACGGTGCTGCCTCAAGTCTCGCTCCCGCTATCTATCGAGAGAGCTTGGACAAGGTTACGACTATCAACTCGTACCCGGATGGAGGATTCCCGGGCCGGGGTTCCGAGCCCACGAAGAATAGCGTCGCTACGCTTGGTGCTATGGTGGTTGCGACTCAATTTGACGCCGGCGTCGCGTTTGACGGGGATGCTGACAGAATGTACATCGTTGACGAGAGGGGAGTTTGCCCGCTGCAAGATAGAATTCTCGCGTCCTACATCGCTTTTCTTGCGAAAGGGTCCAAGGGTCCTTTTGTGGTCCCGCTTGATGCTTCAATGGTCGTGGATGAGATCGCGGAGAAGCATGGTGCGAAGCTTGTTCGAGGGCCGGTGGGCGATGCTAAGCTATTGCGCGAGACGAAACGATTGAACGCGAACTTCGCGGGAGAACCGTCCGGGGCGTGGATTCATCGAGACTACAATAGCTGTCCAGACGGGCCTCTGTCGGGGCTTCTATTTCTTAAGGCGTCGGAAAGCCTTGGGCTCTCCGTTTCAGAAATGGTCAAGGATGTCCCAGAGTACCATATGATCAGAGAAGGTGTCACTCATGCAGGCAACCTCTCCAAGGGCATGATCTCTACGCTCTCTTCTGGCTTGAAGAAGATTCTTGGGAATGATTCGATCGCCGAGACAAAATTCGGGTTGAGGGTGAGCACTGAGAACGCCTGGGTCCTTGTTCGGGACAGTGGTACAGAGCCTGTGATACGTGTGACGGGAGAATCGAAAGATAGGTCCGAGGCGACCAGAGTTATGAAAGAAACGCTTCGTTTCTTGAGACAAGTCCTGAAGGGACGCTGAGCAGGTTGAAGGCAGCAATACTTGCAGCGGGTCGTGGAGAACGGCTCTGGCCGCTCGCCGAAAAGAAGCCCAAGCATCTGCTCCCGATCGGTGGAGAACCTCTTCTCCGGAGAACGGTCAAAGCGCTTGTTGAGGCAGGGATCACCGAGATCGTGATGGTGGTCCAGTTTGAAGCCGAGAAAATCAAGAGCTTCTTCAAAGATGGAAAAGAGCTTGGTTCCAAGATCAGCTACGTGAAACAGAAGAGGCTGGGAGGAACTGCGGATGCGGTGAAGTCGGTTGAGAGTGAACTGGGAGGAGAGGATCGCTTCCTAATCGTCTATGGGGACAATTACTATGATCAGAAGGCTCTCGACAAGTTCGTCAAATCGTCGGATTCGAAAGATCTCTTGATGGGTGTAGCACAGGTCAAGGACCCGTCGCGCTTCGGTAGTTTGGAAATCAAGAGGGGAAACATTGTTGCGATCCATGAGAAGGTCGCTAGCGGAATAGTCGGGGTTGTCAACGCGGGTATCTATGTTCTCGACAATTCTATCTTCTCGGCTGTGAGGAAGACTCGCAAGTCTCGACGGGGAGAGTTTGAGCTCACAGATTCGCTGGGCTTGCTGATGGCTGAAGGGAGACGTATTCGGACGATTCCCTTCGGCAAGGGAGCATGGGTGGGCATCAGCCACCCCTGGGACCTTCTAGAAGCGAACCGATCTGCGCTAGATTCTGATGAAGAGGTTCGCGACGGAGAGACGGAAGTAGGTGTGCATCTGAAGGGCAGTGTCAGCATGGCAGAAGGATCGCTCGTGAAATCAGGTTCCTATATTGAGGGTCCTGTTTTCATAGGTGAGGACTCGGTGGTAGGCCCTAACGCCTATCTTCGACCAGGAACCTCCCTTGGAAAAGAAGTGAAGGTTGGGGCAGGCTGCGAAGTCAAGAACAGCATCGTCATGGACGACGCCAAGATTCCACATCTAAGCTATGTCGGAGATAGCGTTCTGGGAAACGCGGCATCACTTGGAGCCGGGACGATCACGGCCAATCTGAAGTTCAACGATTCCAATGTAATGTCCAAGGTAAAGACGCGCCTAGTTGATACTGGACAACGAAAACTCGGAGCGATAATAGGTGATGGGGCAAAGACAGGCATCAACGTCTCCATATTCCCTGGGGTGAAGATTGGTGCGGATGCCTGGATTGGTCCTGGAGCCACTGTCAAAACAGATGTGCCGTCAAATGCGAGAGTAAAGTGATTGTGCACATGAACTCCCCTCGATCCTCTCGAGTCTCAAGGACACACGGCAACCGCGAGAGGGCCTCGCCTCCCATCAGGCTCGGTCAGGAGCATCAGGTAAAGAGGTCTTCGAGCGGGAGAGGATTATCGTTCGGATAGAGCCAAGGCGTAAGACGAAGTCTGGGTTCGGCGCGAACCGGATCACCGTCGTCGCGTACTTGTCCGCGTTCGGCAAGGGAGGCAGAGCCTTGGAACCCGACTGGCTCTAAGGTGGTACAACCTTGGCCGACATGGATTGCACGCTGCTCAACTAGAGTCTATCTTTTTTCTCCAGTTCAGAGAAATCGTCGGACTATCCATATTACGATGCTTATGCCCCCGATAATAACCATCCAAAATCCGACAGCGGCGATAACAACAAGGGCTGAGCAGAGAGTGTCCATGCAGACAACAGTGGTTTGACCTCGGGCGTAGATGTTGCCCACGACCAGCCCTGAGCCCCAGAAAATAGCCAAGCCGACAAGAATAGTAATCACACGTCCGCGGAGGCCGATTTTCGGGATTCTAGACGGTCTTAGAAGGTCTTCAACGCGGGGGTTGTTCAGCTCTCCAATTCTTTCCTTGACGCTCGGGTTCCAGTATGCTACATAGGGTAGGAAGAAAAACCGGAGGTCTGTTGGTATTCGTTTCTGATCCAGATTCTCTACTTTTTCGAGAACCTGTGATATTTGTTCGGTTCCGAGCTGTCTGGCCACGTTTCTGTCCAGTTCAAACTCTCGTCGTTTCAGAGATTTTCGTAGGGATCTCCGGATCCAAAGTGCTGCGAGAAGAAGGATGGGACTAGGAAAATAGAGAACCGGACCCGACAATCCTCCGGAGGTGGCAGCAGGGATGTAGAATAGCAGAAGGAAGAATAATCCGCGGGGGGCTAGAGCGATTTTTCCGAGCAACCTGCTCATCCTTCCTTGATTGTAGGCCTTGAATCTCACCAAGTGCAATGCGATGAGAATCTTCCATTCATCTTGTGACAATCTTCCTTTCAGGAATTCAGCCAGCATAAGTTCGGCCACGGGGAGCGACCCCGGAACAGAAACGGTTTCTTTTGAGGAGCTTGTTGGTTTTGATATTATCCAACCTGTACTGTTATACCGGTCGAGTCTTCCCCAGACAATCTGTCTGTACCAGTACGGTATCTGGAATTGCACTGATAGTTCTCTTGTCAATTGTAAAAGCGCATTGTCTTCTGGGCTTGGACCTGTCTTGATTCTCGCGTACCCGCTAAACCGGCGCAGTCTATCCAAGAATAGTTACCAGAATTCTGTTTGCAATATTATGCATTTAGTGGAAAAGACAAGTAATTTTCCACCCGGTACGTTTTACTACGACGCTAAGGGAGTGGCCATCCAATGGAGTTAGTGAGAGAAAAGGACCTTACTGTTGTGGAGTGGTTGTTGGATTCCGACCCCTCGATACGTTGGCAGGTAATGCGTGATCTGACCAAGGAGCCTGCTGAGGTTGTCGCCGCCGAGCGCGCGAGGGTCGCCAGAGAAGGATGGGGTGCCAGACTGCTTGACCTGCAGGGCGAAGACGGCCAGTGGGCAGGAGGCGCATGCTTTCCAACCAAGAGCATCTACCAGGTCGTCAAGGACCAGGGCCAGCCCTGGATCTCCACTCTGCCAACACTCCAGCTGCTGCATGATTTCGGAGTCGACCCGTCCTCTGACCGGGTTCGCCGGTCGGCGGCGATGGTCAGAGACCACTGCCGTTGGGAGCACGCCGGACAGCCGTTCTTCAGCGGCGAAGTCGAGCCATGCATCAATGGCAGGGTCGTCACACTGGGCACCTACTTTGACCAAAACGTGGACGGCGTGGTCACCCGCCTACTCGGTGAGCAGCTTGAGGACGGCGGATGGAACTGCGAAGTGGAGAACGGCTCCGTCCGCTCGTCCTTCGCGACCACGATCAACGTCCTAGAAGGATTGTTGGCATATGAGCGCGCAATCGGTGGCTCCTCGGATCTCATCGCGGCTAGGCGACGGGGTGAAGAGTACATCCTCGAGCGAAAGCTGTTCCGACGTAAGAGCACCGGTGAGATCGTCAACCCAGCCTGGCTGCAATTCTCGTTTCCAACCTGGTGGCACTACAACGTGTTGCGCGCCCTCGAATACTTCCGCTCGATCGGGGATGTGCCCGACTCACGGGTGGACGAAGCCATCGATCTGCTCCGATCCAAACGGCAGCCTGATGGCACCTGGCTGCTGGAGAACACGCATCGCGGCAAGATCCACTTTGCGCTCGAGGAAGGCGACAGTCGGCCCAGCCGGTGGAACACCCTTCGTGCTCTACGGGTGCTGAGCTGGTATGAACAGGCTCATCAATGATCGGTGTCTTCGCTACGATGACGGGGCCGACTGACTGTGGTTCAATGAGTCCCACAATTCAATGATCTCTCCGGCTGATCCTGCTAGCTAACGCGTCAAACTAAGTCCTTTGACTTCCAGTTTACCCGGTTGATCAATTTCGCCTTCGAGATTGATTCTCACCCATGTCAGCCATTCTGCTACCTTGACATTGGTCTGCGTGTGCTGTGTAACTCGCGAGATTGAGACTTCAGATGTCCCTTGGGCTAGTACAAGGTATGGGACGATGATGTCTCCCATGTGGCGATCCAGAATCGCCCCCGACTCGACCTCTTCGACGAGGATGCTTCCAGCAGTTGAGCCTACCTCTTCGGCGGGTCTTCCTCTCTCTCCTAGAGCATCTGCTCCCAGAATGTTCCCGTTCTGTGTTTCCGCGGACAAGACTATTCCACTCCCGGGTCCTAACTGTCTCCTGTCGTCAAGAACCTCCACGTCTATTGAGGGATAGGGCAGCTTTGCTTCTTCCAGACATTTCTTGGCAGCGGCTGCCTGTCGCTCCGCCACATGCCTTGGGAGAGCAACGGCATGGCTGATCCCGTAGATTTTCGAGATAGAGCTCGCGCTCTTGTTGGTCAACGAGTGCAGTATTGAGGCGCCTTCGGTTGAGAATTTGACTAGTCCTCCCCCCCTCGGATAGTGTCCCCTCCTTACAGTTTCCAACTCAGCCTTGTAGCCGATTTTCTTGAGAATTGGCAAGGTAACAAGACGGAGGTAGTCGATAGGTGGGCTCCAATTGACGTCGGTTCCACCCGTGATCTCTAATCGGACACTTCCCGGCGCGAACGCCAGGATAGGCATCAGCGTTTGAAGAACAAGGGTGATGCTCCCGGCGGTGCCCACGTCAAATCGGAACGTCCCCGCTCTCAGTTTTCCAGGCTTGAAGGTGAACTCGGTCGAACCAACCCGTAACCCTTCCAACTCACTAGAGCAAAGCTCAGCTGCGGCTTTGACTCCAGTCATGTGCTGGGGCCTGAGTCCCGGCTCGGCTCGTCCAGCCCTGATATTGAACACGTGGATGTCTTTCGATAATACAGCCGCGAGAGCAATTGCGGTTCGAAGAACTTGTCCTCCTCCTTCGCCGAAACTCCCGTCTACCTCGATCATGTTGCGCCCAGCGTTGAACGACTATTCTTTAAGGAGAGCAGCACAGGAAGAAGGAGGCGAAGCAACCGATGGAGAAATTCACTCTCGCAACGAAAGAGAATGATGGAACATGGTTTGGTGTTCTGATCAGTAATCAGAGTGGATTAGTCGCCTGTTCATTCTCATCATCGAGGAAAAGCCTGGAAAAGCATCTTCGGCCTGGGACTCGGGGAACTGTCAGTAATGAACTCACGGATGAGTCAGGCATTGCATTGAACGAAATGATCAACATCTACCATGGCAGGAAGACGACCAACAATGTGCGTCTCGACTGGGAAGCTGTGTCGGAATTCGAGAAAAGCGTTTGCAAGATCATGAAGGAGATTCCGAAGGGACAAGTTACGAGCTATGGAATGATAGCTAAACGGCTCAGCTCGGGTCCGAGAGCCGTTGGGACCGCCGTTGCAAGGAATCCATGGCCACTCTTCGTCCCATGTCACCGTGTAGTACCGGCCGACCTGGAGATCGGCAACTACTCCATCGGGGGGACGCTTTCGGAGCATGGGTGCGAGGTCAAGCGGGACCTTCTGGAGCGAGAAGGCGTTCCTATCGAATCAGATAGGATTGCTTTGAAGGCTGTTTGGGTTCCGACCGGAGCTTGAGAGTTGACGACTGGCCTCTATGTGGGCCGGTTCCAACCATTCCACCTCGGGCACCTTGAAGCTGTAAAACACATCCTAACCAAAGTAGACGAACTAGTCATCGTCGTGGGAAGCGCACACGACAGCCATACTCTCGAGAACCCATTTACCGCCGGGGAACGGATTACGATGATTCGGCTGGCTCTGAAGGAGGCGAAGATAGATGCGAACCGATTCACGGTGTTGCCTCTTCCCGATGCCGAGTTCCACAAAGTATGGGTCTCCCACCTTCTCTCCCAAACGCCCAGCTTTGACCTAGTTTTCACAAATGAACCGCTGACAGGTAGGCTTCTGAAGGAGGCGGGTATGCGGGTCGAGAAGATCCCTATGTTCAACCGGACCTCGTTTACTGCAACAGAAGTAAGGAGGAGAATCATAGAGGGAAAGAACTGGGAAGAACTCCTGCCAAAATCTGTCGCCGCTTACATTAAGAAAATCAAGGGAGAGGAACGAATGAGAGAGATCGCCCAAACTGACAAAAACTAGAATCGAAGTTCTAGTTTGTCCAACGCCTTCGCATCGAGTTTGTCTCTCGCGCTTCCTTCTCTAACGGCTATTTCGAGGAATCCTTGACTGCCAAGCAATACTGCCATCGCTCCCCTGTCGACTTCGTGGTAGGACCTAGCGTATTGGGCCTGCAACTTTCTGGCTCCTGTTAGGATTTCAACGCTTTCTCCAAACGTCACAGGTATGTTTCGGACCAGCTCTTCGCCGACATCAGTGATAACGTTTCCAAAGACATCTACGTGCAATACTTGACAGACGAGTTTCTTTCCGAGGAGCGTCGGCGAAGATAGATCGAGCGTTTCTAGTTTGGAGACTCTGGGTCCGACTTCTTCCGGTCTCCGGCCAGAGGCTATCATGCCGGCAGCATAGGCGAATACGTCTCTCCCGTGAAACGTGGATGACACATCTTTCCTCTGGAACTCTTCGGCTCGAATCTTATGAATCGACTTTACACCTAGGGTTTCACTTGCTCGGGCCATGAGCCCATTGTTGGGTCCGACGAACAATGCTGACTCGCATTCTACGACAATGGCATTTCTGGCGCTTCCGACTCCAGGATCCACCACTGCTACATGTATCGTATCTTTCGGAAAGTATCGAGCGGTTGTTTCGAGAATGAACGACCCCATCGGAATATTGTGTCGTTGGACGTCATGTGAAATGTCCGTGATGACGGCGCTGGGGCAGAGGTCGAGAATGGTTCCTTTCATCTGTGCAACGTAGCCGTCTCTTAACCCGAAATCAGAAAGTAGAGCGACGACTCTCATCAAAGAGTTGAGACCAGACATGTGGGACTTAAACGCGTCACCTGGTTCACGTATCCACTGTTACAGAGATGAGATGGTCTAGGTTCATTGTCTCGGCACGCCATGACATTACCTCTGAATGACTTTGCATTCCTGTTAGGAGACCTCTGCACTATTCTTGGAGGCTACGCGTTCTACATGAGACGCAGGATGGCGAAACGGAAGAAAAGACTGCGAGAGTTCCTGGCAAGGGGAGAAGCCTGATTCGAGCTAGCTGGTGGCGACGAGCTGGGTGGAAAACATCGTCTGGATAATATCGACGAACGCTTTTCTGGTCTCCTCCCTGTTCATCCCGGCCACTTCCCAGATCAAGAGGCCGTCATGGACGGCTATAGCTCCCATCGCGATCTGTCGAGAATCTGCTGTGTCTTTGAGAATTCCCCGATTTTTCAGCTCGTCGATAAAGCTTCCAACCATGTCGACCCCTGTCTTGTATCCTTCTGCGAGAATTTTCCTCAGCTTGGGGTTTCTCGGGGCTTCTGAGGCGGCTGACAAGAAAAGATTCGGCGTCCATCCCCACTTGTCGATTAGAGCGAAAAATGTCTCTCCAGCGAGGCGGCCTCCTTTGAAGGATTCTCTTAGCGCTTTTGCCGTCGCTTGGTTGAACAATTTGAAGATCTCCCTGAAGAGCTCCTCTTTGCTCTTGTAGTATCGATAGAGTGCTGGCTTGCTCAGTCCTAGTCCCTGCGCAATCTCGTCCATTGTTGCCTCTCGGTAGCCTTTCTGTGAGAAGACGCGGTGAGCGGACTCCAGAATTCTTGTCCTAACGAGTTCCTTGTACTCCAAAGTAACCTTGGGCATGGTTTGACTCTGGTTTTCGGATTACTTAAAGTGAACGCAAGTCCGAAAAGTTACTCTTGAGTAACTTTAAATAAACGGTGCCAAGACCATTCCGCACATGGCAAACGATATGGGATCGGAAAGACAAACGAACCTGACCAAGGCGACGCCTACTCGCAATCAGAAGCTGACGAACCTCGTTCTCTGGGTTACTGCAGTGGGGTACGTAGTTTTTACCGTAATCACTGCAATACTTCCTAACGGCATCTCCGTCCCTGCGATCCTCTTCCTATTCCCCTTCGTGTTAATCCACGGGCTGAAGCGCTATCCTTGGAAGGGCATTGTAGTCTTCATCGTCATCACGTTCATCATCAGTGGCATCATGGAGAACCTGAGCATCTTGACCGGCTTTCCTTTCGGGCTCTACTATTATGCCGCCGCCCTAGGACCCAAGCTCTTCTTAGTACCGCTCCTGATCTTTCCATCCTACATCGCTTTTGGCTACCTTGCCTGGGTGTTATCGACCATCCTTGTAGGCAGGGTTCGCCGGGGGTCGACTATCTTCACTTCGGTCGCTGTTCCGTTGGTCGCGTCGTTCATGATGGTTGACTGGGACCTCTCTCTTGACCCAATTGCATCGACTATCAGCAAGACTTGGATTTGGACGCAGGGAGGAGGATACTTTGGCGTGCCAATCTCCAACTTCCTCGGCTGGTCTCTCACCACGTACATCTTCTTCCAACTTTTCGCGCTATTCCTGCGGCAGCGTGGATCGGGTGTTTCAGGTCCGGACTTACCGATAACCCACTATCTCCAGCTCATTCTCGTCTACATGTGGACCGGGTTCGGGTTTGTCCTCAACTACTTGTTTAGGCCCGCCAACACACAGATAACGGATGCAACCGGGCACGTATGGCAGACGAGTGACATATTTGAGACATCAGCGATCCTGGCGATATACACGATGATCTTCGTCTCGATTCTGGCCCTATTGATAGTCTTCAGAGACCAGCAGGCGCACAAACAGAGCCAGCCGTTACGATTGCAAAATTAGCGAGATGAAACCTCTCTGACTAGCTTTGCACCGCCGGAATTTCGGGTAACACCCAGGTCTCTCCCCATGCCTTCAGAGATTGCATTATCGGTCTTACCTGCTCTCCCTTGTCTGTCAGCGCGTACCGGACAGTGAAGGGCTGCGTGCCAAGAACCTCCCTTCGAACAATTTTCTCCGCGACAAGATACTTCAGGACTCGAGAGAGGGTCTTCGGGTCAATGTCACAGGCGATTTTGAGCAGCTCGTTGAACCTCATCGGATGCTCCAGGAGGTATCTGATCACGATTAGTCGCCACTGGTTTCCTATCCTTCGGGCTGACTCGACCGCGGCGCAAATCGTGTAACCGTTCGTAGTGGTCTTCGCGTAATCAGCCATTGTGCGTTTTCTTCGCTTAGCTTGCATTATGCCCTCTGATGACTTCGGAGCCAACAACCTATATTAGCTATCATTTTGCTATCGGCTGAATGTCTTACCAATGCCAATGATCGATGTCTACGCACCAGCAGACCTCTTCCCAACAGGAACTGATGCTCAGCTTGGCCACGAGCTAACAATGGCCGTTCTCCACGCCGAAGGCGTGAAAACCCCTGGTCTCTTCCACCTAAACAACACCGCCGCATACATCCACCGAATGGACCCGAAGACGGTTCACACCGCAGCCACCCCCTCCGCTCGCACCGTACGCGTCCAAGTCATCACGCCTCCAGCGGCATTGACCCGGGAAGGTCAGAAGCAACTGGTCAAAGAGATAACCGAGATCGTCACAAGGATCTCTGGCGACTCGACCCAGGCCGGTAGAACATGGGTGCTACTCACTGAGGCCGCCGAAGGCGGTTGGGGACTTTCGGGCACAGCCTTCGGCCGCGAGGAATTCGCAGCGCTCGCGGCCAAGGCCACCGCAGCACGCCCAAAGTAAAACGAGGCACCTAATCGTTTGGGCTCCAGAACGTGCTACGCTCAAGTGCCGAAAGCCGAAAACTTAGAGAAACAATTCTTTGTATCCGGAATGCCCAGTTTCCATCTGGTGTTCGTCAAGCTCGAACTTCTTGCCGGGAGAGCTACGGAAATCGCACTCAGCGCACTCGTAGATGTGGAGTAGCGGGCTTTCTAGTTTCTGCCTGCTCTCATTTTGAGGAGCTTTTTCGGCTGTCTTGGACTGTCGTTTCCGAGCTTCCTCTAGCTTCTTGATCGCCTCGGGTCCACCGATCTCTTCCATCATTTGAAGTAGGAGTTTCCGTTCTACTATCTTATCGTGCACGGTGGCTGTGGATGTGAATTTGTCGAAGGCCGACTTACCGGGAGCGGAATCACCTGGATGCTCTATCTCGAACATCTCTTGCTCCACTTCTAGGATTTCGCGGATGAAGAGGTCGACTTCGCGCTCCTTCGCTTTCTCTTCAATTAGTTTTGAGATTTCTTCTTTGTCGATGCGGGACTTCGGCATAGCCCGCTCTAAGCAAACAAACTAAATTAGACGTTCTGTTACCGGGGAACTAGCCTAGATCCACTTGCTTTGGAAGTGCCCTAGCTTCTGCAATATTTCGGAGATATACCTCAAGCTCTCGTTAAATCCGGATAGTAGTCCGTGGGATGAGCGCATCCATTACTTCGGCTTAGAAGTCCCTTGAAGGCCTCGTTGTCAGATACTAAGGCTTAAAAGAATCACGTCTTCGTCTCGCAAAATATTAGCGGCAGGGTTGCTTCTTGAGTGAGACCCAGAAACTTCTGATGTTACCAGGTCCCACCAACGTCCCGCCTCGGGTAATGCGGGCGATGTTGAAACCCCTTATCGGGCACAGGGGTCCAGAATTCAAGGAACTCTTCACGAAACTTCTCGGCAAAACCAAGAAAATCTTCGAGACCAAAGGGGATATGTTCATTCTTACATCCTCAGGCACAGGAGCTACCGAGGCGGCGCTCCAAAACATTACCGAGGACGGCGACAAGATCATCGTTAACGTAAACGGCTTCTTCAGTGAGCGGCTAGGCGAGGCGATCAAAGCCTACGGCGGAAGACCGGTTGTCCTAAGCTCAGAATGGGGCAAGGCACCACTGGTTGAAGATTTCAATAGGATTGTCAAAGCAAACCCAGACGCTAAGGCACTTGCAGTCGTCTATAACGAAACGTCCACGGGGGTAACCGTAAGGGCGCTTGAGCAGCTTGGAGAGCTGTGCGCTGATTACGACATGCTCTTGATGGTCGATGCGATCTCGATTCAGGGCGGCGACAAATTACCGGTTGACGATTGGAACGTGGATATTTGCGTGACCGCTAGCCAGAAATGTTTGATGACCCCGCCGGGGTTGGCGTTTATCTCGGTCAGCGACAAGGCGTGGACGAAGATAAAGTCGAAGAAAGTCAATCGGTCATACTACCTTGACCTTCAGATGTACAATAAGTACATCGAGGATGGCTACACTCCCTTCACTCCGGCTGTCACTCTTCTTTACGCTCTGAGCGAGGCCTGCGACATGATACTCGAAGAAGGACTTCCCGCTCGTTATGAACGGCACAGGGTATGCGCCGAGGCGGTCTACAACGGGATGGAGGCTATGGGACTTGGATTGTACGCAGAAAAGGAATCCCGATCCCATACTGTTGCAGCGGTAAACAGTCCCTTGGGGATGGATGAGGGGAAAGTGAGGGAACTCATAAGAACAAAGTATGGAATAGACTTAGGCGGAAGCCTCGGGAAAGCGAAAGGAAAGATGTTCAGAGTTGGAATTATGGGCAACGTCGGATCCTCCGACATCATGACCACAGTCGGCGCCATAGGATCCGCAACTTCAGAACTAGGTTTCAAGGCGAAGATTGACGAAGGGTTAGAAGCCGCTAGAGAAACCCTATCAAGACTACCCGGAAGAGTGAACTGAGAACCATGGTAGTCAAACCAGGAGACTTCCTCCTAGTCAACTACACCCTCAAAGTGAAAGAGAGCGGGGAAACAGTCGACACCACCTTCGACTCTGTAGCGAAGGATGCTCACATTCATCGAGAAGACTCCACTTTCGGTCCAAAATTCATCATTCTAGGCGAAGGATGGCTGCCCAAAGGACTGGAAGAATCGCTTGTGGGCCTAGACCCTGGGACAAACAAGACAGTTGAGCTAACCCCCGAGAAAGGATACGGCACTCGTGACCCCGGAAAGATGCGTCTGGTCCCAATTAGACGATTCAGGGAAAAAAGTGGAGTGGAACCGAATCCCGGGCTGCAGGCTGAGTTAGATGGACGACCCGTTGTGGTCCGCTCTGTTGGTGCGGGACGAGTCCAAGTGGACTACAACCACCCACTCGCAGGCCGAACCCTAGTATACGACGTATCCATCGACAAGATCCTAGAAAACGAGAACGAGAAGATACTGAACCTAATCTCTCTGAGAATCCCTGAGGTACAGAAGGAAAAATTCTCCCTAAAGAAGCATCAAAGCGATCTCACAATCGAAGTCCCCGAGGAGGCCTTCTATCTCAAGGGAATACAAGTAGCCAAGAAAGAAGTAACATCAGACCTCCAAAAATTCTTCCCGGACCTAGATACCGTCGCCTTCCAAGAGATCTTCAAGAGGTCCGAACCAAAACCAGAATTGCCCGCTATCACCGCGAAACAAGCGGAAGTTGCTCCAGAGAAGGAAGAGAAAGCGGAAGCAGAACCAGAGTCAGCCCCTAGGAAACCGAAGTCTCCCGCAAAGAAAAAGGAAACGGCGGCAAAGAAACCTTCCACAAGTACTTCTCGCAAGCGCGCTAAGATGGGATCTGAAAACCAAAGATAAGCGAAGTCGTGTCCCAGCCCCTCTCCTGGGGGAGGAATCCTAGGATGGAGAAGTAATTTTCTTGCCTTCAAGCCTCCCTAGTATTGGAGCGGCCACAAGGCCCAAACCAATCGCGGTCAGGGCTCCTCCGACGATTTCGAGCGGACCCCATGAAACCACTGGAGCGTTCGAGTTGCAATACGTCAGAAAGTACCGTGTTAAGCAAGCCTGATAGTTCGCGTTTGAGTCCTGATAGCTTGAGAATGCGATTCCGAACAGGAATAACCCAAGAATGGCGAGTACTAGTCCGAATCCGAAAGCGTCGTTCTCCCAATGGCTTTCATTTATGTTCATCCCATAGAGTGCCGAGTTTGTCCACTGCAACTCCGAACGCCTTGAGCTTGTCTTTCGTTTCTGGATAGACCTCATGAAGGGATCGGAACTCGTTATAATCGAACCATTTTGTCTCCTGCGAACCAGGGACAAGACTGTTAACAGCTTGGCAGAAAAAGTGATCCGCAAAAGGGCTGATGAGTGCGATAACGGATTCCGCCCAGTAGCGTCTGTATCGATGGAGGTCCGTGTTTTTCATGTAGACCCCGGAATGCCCTTCGCGATCTGATCTCTTGCGAAATTTTACTTCTACTAGTTTTAGTCCTTTCTCCGAAGACACGACATAATCGGGCATGGACCGAACCCGCTCTACTTCATTGAAGTCTTGAAAATGGCTGTCCCAGATTTGCATCTTGAGGGACGAGAGTGAACTTTCGTATCCGAAAGGGTACACTTTGTAGTGGCTTGCTTCGAGTAAGCTTCTGAGAATCTCTTTGGCGGCGGCACCTATTATCAGAGACTGGCTGAAGGCATGACTATGGCGCCTCGGAAGCGTAACTTCCAATGGATGCTCGAAATACTGACTCAGTTGAGGCTCCTAAGCTTACGAAGCATCACAGAGGGTTAGTCGCCTATAATATCTGGACGGTACCGGAAATCATCCCATCTAGCAAATCTTAATTCGATGAGAGACCAAGAAGTGCGTCATGCAGTCTGTGACCAGTAGGGTCGAGGTTCGTGATGTTGGGACCGGGTTGTGGATCTGGCGTGCTGAGCATCATCGCTGGAAGCCTGGTGACGATTGGCAACCGATTGTCACGTCAACTTATGTCGAGTCCGGAGGCGAGAGACTGGTGATCGATCCACTCGTCCCGAAAACAGGCGCAGCAGAATTGTGGAAGCGTCTGGACGACCGGCCGCCTACGATGGCCGCTGTCATTATTCCTGACCACGTGCGGGACATCGACGAGTTTGTCCGTCGCTACCGGGTCCGTGCCTTTGGTCCGAGGCTCTTCTGGCCCGACGACTTGCCGAAGAACAAGCTGGAGATGATCGAATCGGATATGGTGCTTCCCGGAGGCTTCGTCGCGCTTTACGAGGGTAGAGGGCGCCTTGAGACGCCTCTCTGGCTGCCTGAGCAGCGGGTGATAGTCTTTGGAGATGGACTAACCGAGCGTGGAGGCGATCTTCGAATATGGGGTTCGCCGTGGCATGAGAGGCGAGCGCTGCCGGCGATGCGAGAGTTGCTGAAGCTTCCGTTTGAGAAAGTCATCATTTCACATGCCGATCGCGAGCCAGTGCACAATCGCGTCGCCTTTGAGCGTGCGTTGGAACTCCCTCCTTGGGAGGGCTAGCGTTTCTCAAATGACGGGTATTGGGCCTTCACTGACGAGAGCTTAAGCTTCGGTTTGCCATTATTCCACACCGAGAATCTTGTCAGAGTCGACTTCTCAAACAAGTCTTGCAACAAATTGTCCTAGCTGCAACACGGCTATGGCGGATATGGGCGACATTCCATTCAGGACAGGAGGATCCAGCGGTGCTGCACATCTCCTCTTTAGGAACTGGGCAGAACTCGGCGAAGGTCTCCTCCACCTTGACGCGTTCGTCTGTCAGAGCTGTGGAAGGGTCCAGCTCTTCGCAGACTCACAGACCCGAGATTCCACCCGCTAAACGCTAATTCCAACCATACAACAAGAACAGGCGAGTGCAGTTAGCACTTCAGCCGTCCCGCTGAAATGAGGATGCTACTTGGGGTTTCCGGCCTTGAGCCAGTCGACATAGTGTTGGATGGCGGACCGAATATCGAACTTCGGTGCGAAGCCAGTGTCCTCCTGTAACCGCTTGGTCTCCATGAGAGGTAGTGGTGGAAATGGAAAATGTCCTGGGGGAAGCTCTACTTTGAAGTTCGGGACCACTCTCTTGACCGCCTCCACTACGTCCTTATTCGGAGTGAGCTTGCCTGAGCCTATGTTGTAAACGTCATACTGCAGCTTCTCGGCGGTATGAACTAGTGCGATGGCGCGTGCCAAGTCCTTGATGTAGCACAGATCTCCCGTATCTTCGGCGTTACCGAAAAACACGTTCTCAAGGTTTGGTGGTTTCCCGCTTACGGCTGCATGAACTAGTCGTGCCTCGAGGCCGAGCTGATTACCGTCAAATGGGCCGTACATTCCCATTAGTCGAGCGCAGATGGTGCTGATGCCGGTCTTCTTTGCGAACTGGTCTGCCGCCACTTCGACAATCTTCTGATACGCTAGAATGGGGAACATGCTTGGGAGAGAAATGGGAGCCCCCTCGTTTACTGTTCCTTGAAGCCCGAGGTACATTCCACCTGTACTGGAAAAGGTCACCCTCTTGACTTTCCATTCCTGTGCCACACGGAAGGTGGCGTCGAGCATGTCGAAGTATCCCTTGAGACCGCGCACCGGACCGTCGCCCGAAGCGAAGCCTCCTGCGACGTTAACTATCCCATCGATCTTGTGTTTCTCCCCGATCTTTCGCAGGTCTGCGATTGAGGTCGAGTCCGCTGGTTCGATGAACACGTGGCGACGATCGATATGCTTTTGAAGGAATTGGGGGACCTCGGTGTTCTCGTGCCGTGTGACCACGCAGTCTTGGCCCTGCTTAACCAGGGCTTCTGTTGTGTTCGATCCTATGAAACCGTTGAGGCCGCCGACGACAAGAATCATCGCGACCACTCCTTGCTAGAAGGGGTGATTGAACCGTTATCATTCATGGTAATAATCACTTTTCCTCGGACGTTTCCTTCTTCAAGGTGCCTGATGGCTTGGGCTGTTTCGCTCAACGTGTAGCGTCTATCGATCACAGGCACAATCTTTCCTTCTTCCATAAGCTCCTTCAATGTAACCAGGTCTTCCTGGTTTGATTTTGCGATGAAGAAGACGAATTTCTTGTCTCCCCTTGATGCAAATGGTCTCCGGATTGCAAAATAGAGCAGTCGCATGATGATCTTATCTTTGAAACCGACAAGGACGAAGGTCCCGTTGGGATTCATTATGCGCTTGTAGTCAGATATTGAATGATTCGAGGCAATGTCGCAAATCAGATCGTACGTTTGGCCTTCTTTGGTGAAATCTTCTTTGGTATAGTCGATGACATGGTCTGCGCCGATGGAGCGGACCAAGTCAAGATTCCCAGTGTTTGTCACCGCTGTGACTTCGGCTCCAAAAGACTTGGCAATCTGCACCGCGAATGTTCCAACCCCGCCACCCGCACCGTTGACCAATACCTTCTGTCCGGGTTTGATTTGGCCATGGTTGCGGAGGGCCTGTAACGCGGTGAACCCTGCGATTGGGACGGCAGCGGATTCCTCAAAAGAACGATTCCCTGGTTTCAACGCCAATCTGCTCTCCTTAGCAGTTCCATACTCCGCGTAACCGCCGATGCAGGCGCCGTACACTTCGTCTCCGGGTTTGAACTGCGTCACGTTATTGCTGACTGCTTCGACTCTGCCGGCGATGTCCGTGCCGACCTGTCGTTCCTTGGGCCGGCGCACTCCTACTCCCATTCGAAACAGAGGCAGGACGAGTCGCAAAATGATCGACATGCCATTCACGTCATACCTGTCTGCCGGGTTTACGGATGATGCGTAGATCCTTACCAGTACTCCACGAACATCGTTAGGGACAGGTTTCTCTATCTCCTTCAACTGAAGAACGTCCGGCGACCCGAATCGCTCGCGAACTATCGCTTTCATGAGTCCCGTCTCAGCCTGTTTTGACTCGGTGATCATAGCGGCTTCCTCAATCATATTTCGCAAGTGCCTCCTCGGTGGTGTTCAGCATGTCGCCAATGTCGATCGGGGTTCCCTCCATCACATCTCTCACCTGTTTCTTCGCCGTCTCGGTGAGTAGAGATCGCAGGTCATTGGCTAGTGACTTCGATTCTGTTCTGTTAGTCTTGTCCTCAGTTCTGAGGATGACGGTGTCCCCTGAGACCTTCAGGGTGAACTTGCGAATGTCAAGTGTGATCTTGTCCTCGGTGACGCGGAGCGTGTGAAGCGGGGAGGCGGTCTTCACTTCTGCCGCAGAGTAGGAGAAACTGTCGGACCCAGCCGAGAGCTCCATCAAACCATCCCCTACAGAGAGGGTGCTTCCGTTCCATTTTGCAGTTGCACGGTGACCGTTTGTCGTGATGTAGGCGTTACCGGTTCCCTTTGCCAGCCATCTCTCCTTTGGATGATGCTCACCGTCCCCGTCCCAGTCGAAGATCAGTGGCCCGATCTTCCATCGGTCTCCCATGCAGCCATCGCGGAGCCTAATCCGTCCAACATCCAACTCGTCTCCCCGCGAACTTGTCTCTTCAAGCAGTTGGTTTGCCGACTTTCCAGTCATCCTAACTACCTCGTTGTTGGTCGTTGTTTTCCCTTGGAATGGGATTCCTACTGTTGTGACCGGGGCAGGGAGTGATGCGCTCACCATCCCCATCGGGGTCTTGAAAGTGGTTGAAACCTCACCCATCAGGACGCAGCCGATGGTTCGTCCCTCTCGCCTGATCGGCATACCCACGGTGTCCTGTTTCACTGTTAGTTTGGTTCCTTCCATTGTCGGCCCTTTGCCCTCGGCGACGATGAAAGGGGTTGCTCGCCACCTACGTGCCAGGCCCAGCCTTTGCCCGGCGTATGCTCCTAGACCGGCTGCGATCGCCGCAACCACAAGACTCGGGGTCCAGCTTGAAATGGCAGTTGGGAAGACATCGGACTGCAGGGAAGCTACCCAGCCGAGGATCCAGATGCCCAGTATGATTCCGGCAAACGCCCACGTGAGGTTCCAGAGGAAGCTGACAAGCGCTCTACCCGCTCCCGAGAGGGTCTCTGTGCGGAAGACCCGGCCCAGGAAACCCAAGCTGAAACCGGTGAGAAGTAGGGAAAGGGAGTACTGTTGGATTCCGAGGGGTTCCCTAATGATCCAGATCAGTGCGAGGATCGCTGAAACACCGGTCAATGTGCCGGCGATTCGTCTCGTCGCCAGCGACAGCCCCGAGTCTCGCCCTATCTCAATCAATTTGCTCTCCCCCGAGCGCCTCGCTCATCAGCGCCAAAGTCCTGACGAGTATTCTCCCCCGCTTGGTGAGCTCGTAGCCTCCCTCATCGCTGTGGGAAACTAGACCCATGTTCAGGAGGCTCTTCAGGTGATTGTTGACAGAAGCCGCCTCGAGGCCCGTTGCTGTCTTGAAGTCTGAGAAGGTCTTCCTAGTCGAGTATAGCATCTTGACCATCTTGAGTCTGTCAGTATTCGCCAGTGACTTCAGGAGGTCGGCCGCCGTTGTCTCGGGCATGTTGTCGACAAGTTCGTCTACGGCAATCTCTCCTCGGGTAGCCAGGCTTGATTTTACGTTCTCGCGGATCTGTCTGACAAGGTCTTTGACGACGACGAAAGAGGGCTCGGATTGGGCCACGTCGTCCTTGTTGAGGTCAACCCTGATCGAACCGGTTCCCGAGCTCTCGAGAGCTTGTGAAACCTGGTGCCGTATTTCGTCCTTCAGGGACCTGATTTCCTCCCTGAGTTCTTCTCTTATGTCGTCTTTTGGTTCGGTCAAGTAAACGTCTCTATACTTCGTCAAGCGTAGAAGTATATATAATTTTACTTCTGGGATAGGTTAAGTAAAGATGGTTTATCCTAGTCTCTTCACCGAGGACCTATAGCCCCTTCCACCTAACCAATCGGCTTTCGACTGGACGTTTTTACATCAAGCACCGGAAGTGGATGATCGAGTTCTAAGGTCAATTGACGGTCTACGGAGTGTTCCGGGACCATTGGATAGAAACCTCACTTGTGACCATAATCATTCTTGAAATTGTTGCACTGACAATTATTCTTCTT
>Ga0209237_1000501_pt1 | contig 22238 bp, 22 predicted proteins | sample GraSoi013_1_40cm_2_FD_185820 | JGI IMG/M metagenome (GOLD analysis project Ga0209237, IMG submission 185820) | Grasslands soil microbial communities from the Angelo Coastal Reserve, California, USA - Sample 10_02_2013_1_40cm (SPAdes) (version 2) | ecosystem: Environmental > Terrestrial > Soil >... | reverse complement strand
GAAGGCCCGGATGACGAACGACGGCCTGGTTCCGATCGGCGGGAGCCGCGAACAATTCGCGGCCCACATCAAGAGCGAGATCGAGAAATGGGCGAAGGTGATCAGCGCGTCCGGCGCGAGGGTGGATTGAATGAGTGAGCTGGATTTCACGAAGCCCGTGGGGCCCGCGAAGCCTTCGGTCGGGGCGCCTGCAAAGCCTTCGATCTACGACCCGGCCATGGCAACGGAATTTTTCAGTTCCGTCGGCAAGCCGGAACCCGTCGCCAAAGGAGCGACCATTTTCGCCGAGAACGAAAGAGGAAACCGGCTACTGCTCCGGCGCGACAAGATGTACCTGCTCCTGGACGGCGAGGTCACTCTGACCGCGAAGAACAAGGTCATCGGCAAGATCGGCAAAGGCGAGATCTTCGGCGAGATGGCGTCGATCAGCGAGATGCCCCGCAGCGCCACCGCCGTGGCGAAAACACCGTGCCGGGTCATCGCACTCGACGACGGGCAGTTTCAGAGCGCACTGCGGAAAAGGCCCGAGTTCGCGCTCATGCTGATGAGCGTCATGATCGGCCGCATGCGCCACGCGATCGGCCTGCAGAATCCGGGCGGCCCCGCCTCCGAGGGCAAGATGAAGGAATCCGCGGTTTTCGACAAATCCGCGCTCGCCATTCTCGCGCGCGCGCTTTCCCAGACGACGGTGCGCTACGAGCGCAACAAGGTGATCGTGAAGGAAGGCCAGGCTGGCGTGATGATGTACGTCGTGCTCGAAGGCCGCCTTGCGGTTTCGATCCGGGGCAAGCTCGTGGAAAGAATCGGGGCGGGCGGCGTGTTCGGCGAGATGGCGCTGGTCGAGCGCACGCCGCGTCTTGCGACGGTCACGTCGGAAACGGATTGCGGGCTGCTCGCTTTCGGCCGGAACACCCTTCTCGATCTGATCAAGGCGAGTCCCGATTTCGCCGTGTCGCTCCTCGGCGCGGTAAGCGATCGGGCGAGATTCATTGCCTCGCGCTAGGGGTTGGCGAGGTAGTCACGCTTGGCGAGCTCCACGCCGTTGTGGCGCAGGATGTCGTACGCGGTCGTAACGTGGAAGTAGAAGTTCGGGATCGCGTGGCCGAGCAGGTATTGCACGCCCTTGTAGTCCACTTCGCGCGGCCCGAGCTTCAGGTGGATGTTCTTCTCCTCGCTGCCGTCGACCTGCGCGGGCTTGATGCTTTGAATGAAATCGACGGTCTTTGCGATCCTCGCCTTGAGCTCAGCGAAGGTCTCCTCTGTGTCCTCGTGCTTGGGCACTTCGACGCCCGCGAGGCGCGCGACCGCGCCCTTGGCGGTATCGCAAGCGATCTGCACCTGGCGCTTCATCGGAAACATGTCCGGGAAGAGCCGGCAGTGGGTCAAGACGGTCGGCTCGATCTTTTTCGCATCGGCGTGGGCCTGGGCCTTGTCCAGGCTTCTTTGATTGCCGGAGGCCTTCCCGTGTTTGGACTCGACCCGGTGGCGTCGAGGCGGGCCCGAGCCGAAGCCTTCGGGGCGATAGCGCTGGACTCGTCCAGGCCTGACAGCTTGAATCGTCTCCGGGAGCTCACAGCCGGCACGGGCCCGGACGTCGTGCTCTGCTCCGTTGGCAATGACCGTGTCTCTAAGGAGGCCTTCGATGCGTTGCGACTCGATGGCCGGATGGTCACCGTGGCGGGACATGTATCCGCCGGCGGCGAGGAGCGCAAGTGGGTGAGTGGCAGTTGGGGATGCGACGAATGCGACTGGCCAGACGTAATTGAGCACCTTCGTTCTGCCCGGTTCTCACTCGCTGGCTACGTCACTCACCAGTTCCCCTTGCGCCAAGTTCAAGAAGCCTTCGTAATCCGCGCGGGTGACCTCGAAGGCTCATTCAAGGTGGTGGTAACGAATGAGTAGATTGGGCAAGCGCGACCGTGCCCTCGGGAAACGTTCTTCCCTCCATGCGGTTGCCGCGCGGGCCTAAGCGCGTACTGGAACAGCGATTGTTTACTACTCTGGCATCCAGCGCCCTTGGAATAAGAATTCCGTTCGAGCGTCAGCTCGAACTCGCCAGCGCCAACGGCTTTGGTGCGCTCGACCTACCAGTCGGTCACCTACTCGCGCTCTCGTCGTCATCCACGGTTGACCAGATCAGTCAGCGTTTCTCAACCCGAGACCTTCGGAGTGGGGGTTGGCAGCTACCGTTCGATTTCATGGCGCCGAAGGCCGAGTTCGCAAGAGGCTTGAGGCGCCTATCTCGAGTCGCTTCCCTTGCTGGTCAGCTCAGGAGCGAGTGGTGCTTTTACTGGATCGAGCCGACTTCCGACGAGTTGAGTTTCGCAGCCAACACCGCCAAACACGTTGAGCGGTTGAGGCCAATAGCCGACGTCTTGGTCGAGAACGGATGTCGCATCGGCCTCGAGCCGATCGGGCCTCAGACCCTGCGCCTTGGCCATCGATACGAATTCGTACACACAATCTCGATGGCCCTTGACCTGTTGTCCGCAATCGACCGTGCGAACGTTGGGCTGCTCCTGGATTGCTTTCACTGGTATACGTCATGTGGAACCGTCGATGAGCTGAAGGGCCTTGCTGCGTCACAGGTTGTGTATGTCCACCTCAACGATGCTCCGGCGGGCCCGAGCATCGATGAGCAACTGGATGACGTTCGGCTGCTGCCTGGGGCCAGCGGCGTGATCGATATCACGGGGTTCTTGAGGGCGCTTGATGCAATTGGATACGACGGCCCCGTGGCCGTTGAGCCTTTCGATGCCGAGCTCGTGCGGTTGCCACCCAAGGAGCGAGTTCGCCTCGCCGGGCGCAGCCTACAGAAAGTGTTGGCCGCCGCTGGCGTAGAGGTCGCCATCGGCGCGCATCCAATTTCTCGTGGGGCGCTCGCCCACGATGCTGACCCCCAACAGGGGGCTGGCCGTAACGGGTGAACCGTTGCTCCGCCAGAACCGCGCGGGCTCGATAAGCCGTGTGCGGCCTCAGATCCTAGGACTATCGGACAAATGGTTCTTACCTTGGCCTCTTGCGTTCGATTGAGCTCGCGAATAGGCTATATCAATCATGATTGAACAGAAATCGATCAGGATTGGCAACTGGCCAGTGTCCGAAGGGCCGGAACGCCGAAGCCTCGATCCTTCGGCTTTGGGAGCCGCGGTCAGTCACACGAGGTCCAGTCGGGAGCGAGCCGGAGCAGATCTCCATGCCGACTGACGCGACCGCGCTCGACTTTGACCCGTACCTAGCTGGAACCGACGACGACCCCTACCCGACCTATTCGAGGTTGCGGGAAGAGGAGCCGGTCTATTACAGCCGCAAGCATGAGTTTTACCTGGTTTCCCGGTTCGCCGACGTGCAGGCGATCGCGCGTGACTGGGGACGCTTCACGAGTGCCCGAGGTACCGACATCGATCAGACTGGCGAGCATTTTGGGCCACACTTCATCAACACCGACCCGCCCCGTCACGAAACCATGCGGTACTTGTTTCAACATCGGTTTTCGCCCAAAGCTGTCGACGAAAGCCTAGGGTCGCTGATTCACGACCAGGTGGCTCAGCTTGTCACAAGAATTGAGGGGAGTCCAAATGTTGATGTGGGACTCGAGTTCGCCTGGCCCCTTCCATATGCCATCGCATGCAGCCTCATGGGCTTTCCGTCCGAGGACTGGCAAAGCCTGTACGACGCGTCTGCACGCTTTGACGAGCGCGAAGTCGGCAACTCCGCGTTTTCGCTCGCAGCCGAAGAGGCGACGGCCGAACTGCGCAATTACGTGACCGAACAGGCGGAGTACCGCCGGAGCCATCCGGGCGATGACCTCATGACTCTGCTAGTAACCGCCACCGTCGATGGTAAGCCGCTAGCGGCTGATGAGATCGCCGGCAATGCCTTCATGTTGATGAACGCTGGAACTCAAACCACCGGATGTCTCCTCACGAGCGCCTTGGTCCACCTGGGCTCGAATCAGGAGCAGCGAACTTGGCTGCGGCGAAATCCACAACATGTTAAGGGTGCCGTCGAGGAGTTCCTGCGCTTCGAGTCTCCAATCCAGTACTTCGCGAGAATTACTACCCAAGACGTCGAGCTCCACGGAACTAGGATCCCGGCTGGCTCAAGGGTTGTGCTTTTGTCGGGCGCGGCCAACCGTGACCCTGGGATTTGGACCCACCCGGACCGTCTCGATCTATCTCGAGACCCCCACCGACATCTAGCTTTCGGGGACGGAATCCACCACTGCATCGGCGCTCCAGTCGCGCGCTTAGAAGCGCGCATCGCCCTCGAGGCTCTCGTACCACATTTGGAGAGGTTCCGATTGATTGGCCCTCCGGGCAGGCTCCGGAGTCACCAGCTCCGCGGCTACGTTGAAGTGCCGGCCGCGCTCGACTAAGTCGGCACGATCCCTAATCGTGACCCGGTGAGCGACGACCCAGCCGACTACGTCGTTGTCATGTCCGCGGCCGACTTGCCTGAGGGACAGATCAAGCGAATTACGGTGCCCGGTCATCCCGATGCTGAGCGCATTCTGCTTCGCATCGGTGATCGCATCTGTGCTCTGAGCGCAACGTGCACTCATGAAGGGGAAAACCTCGGAGAGGCCGTGTTGGCAGGTGAGACTATCTATTGCCCGGCCCACAACTCGGGCTTCAACGTCCTAACCGGGTCGGTCACCAAACCGCCCGCCCCGAGATGAATTGACAGCGGCATCTATCCGCGACTCTGGCGCTTCGGCGTTGCAGGTGCCAGGGCCTATTGGGAGGGGGCGCTTTGTACAGCAACGCCGGTGGCAAACCGCGGTACCTGGTGTGACTCAGCGGCACTCAGCGAACTCGAGCCGCGATTTCTGAACGGGCGGCGCCGATCTGTTAACCGCAAGGTTCGGAGTTCGAATCTCCGTCACGGAGCCAAATCGATTTCTGTCTCACGCGCGGAATTCCGTCAGTCGAAGTAGATGCCGCCGTTGACGTCGAACACTTCGCCGGTCACATAGCTTGCCTCGACGGAGGCGAGGAAGAGCGCCGCGTTGGCAACATCTTCTGGTACCCCGCTTCGGCGCACCGGCGCCGTGGCGCTAATGGTGCGATCGAGCTCGGCCTCCTGATTAGCGTCGAGCGCTTTGGTCGCGATGCCGGTGAGGATGAACCCAGGCGCAATCGCATTGCTGGTGATGCCATAAGGACCCAGCTCACGGGCCGCAGCTTGGCAAAGCCCAATCACACCCGCCTTGCTGGCGGCGTAGTGAGCAGTCCCGATGATCCCGCCTCCCTGCTTGCCGGCGACGCTAGAGATCCAGATGATCCGGCCCCAACGGCGAGCCATCATTCCCGCGACAACGGCTCTGAGGCAAACAAAGCCTCCCCGAAGGTTGATTGAGAGCAGCCTGTCGAAGTCATCGGTCGAGAGCTCCCAGATGGGCATGCGCTGCGTTACACCCGCGTTGTTGACGAGTATGTCCACGGGCCCGATCTCATGCACCGCGGCCTGAACTGAGCTCTCGTCAGTCACGTCCATGAATATGGCGCGTCCCGAGGTTCCGATCGCCGCAGCGTTGCGCGTGGCGCCATCGATGTCAATGTCGCCCAGAACGACCTCGGCGCCGGCCGTTGCCAAAGCACGGGCGATCGCATTTCCCAGGCCCGTTGCCGAGCCCGCGCCGGTGACCAACGCGACCTTGCCGGCGAGCGTCACAAACGACATCTTATGTGTCGTCAGCAGTCAGTCTCCCTAACCCACGAGGTTCACGCCCGCCCAGCCAGTCCGAGGTCTTCGATGACCTGCTCCGCGATCTCCGCGGCCGGCAGCCCGATGTCGACGCGGATTGCCGGCTCATCCGCGGCGGGTTCCTCGAGGTCGGCGAACTGGCTGTCAAGCATGCTCGAGCGCATGAAATGGCCGTGGTGTGCGGCCAGCCGCGCCGCGATCGTCTCCTTTGACCCGGCGAGAAAAACGAATATCAGGCCCGAACCTCCCCGATTGATCAGGTCTCGGTACGAACGCTTGAGGGCCCGAGCACGTGATAATTCCGTTTTCTCCAGCGTCAAGGCGATCCTGAATCCAATCGGCGACCTTGGCGAGCCAGGGCCAGCGGTCGGCGTCCGTAAGCGGATGTCCTGCGGCCATCTTCTCGATGTTCCCCTGAGGGTGCAATGCATCGCCTTCCTCGAGCGGCCACCCGAGTCGGCTGGCAAGAATGGCGGCGACCGTGGTTTTACCGCAGCCAGACACACCCATGGGAACCAAGACGCGTGGTTTCAACTTGGTGATCTGAAGGCTCCTTCGGCTCTGTCAGCCAGGGTGGTAATAGGGTTAGAACAGTGGCACAAGCGGTACCGGACCGCCTTCGCGCGATAGTCGGTCCCGAGCATGTCCTCCAGGGCGACCAGATGGACGAGTACGGACATGACGCCACTTTCATGGAGGCGCCCGCGCTCTGCACCGTGAGACCGGCAGACACAGAGCAGGTCGCCGCGCTGGTCCGCGAGTGTGCAGCCCAACGCGTGCCGGTGGTCGCGCGCGGCAGTGGCACCAGTCTGGTCGGCGGGCCGGTGCCCATGGCGGGCGGCGTCGTGGTGAGCCTCGAGCGGCTCACCAGGCTCGAGATCGACGCTCCCAACACGGTTGCCACCGCCGGCGCGGGGGTGATCACGGCAAGCCTCGACCGGGCGGCAAACGAGCACGGCCTCATGTACCCGCCCGACCCGGCCAGCCTTGAGATGTCGACGATCGGTGGGAACGTGGCCTGCAATTCGGGTGGTATGCGGTGCGTCAAATACGGCGTCACGGCCGACTACGTGACCGGTGCGACGGTAGTTCTGGCGGATGGTCGCGTCATGCGGCTCGGCGGCAAGCTACGTAAGCGCGCCTCGGGTTATCGGCTGCTCCAGCTCTTCGTTGGCTCGGAGGGAACCCTCGGCATCATCACCGAGGTAATCGTCAAGCTTGTGCCGCTGCCGCGATGTCGAGCCACGGCGATGGTCGGCTTCGCGACAGTCGAGGAAGCGGGCGAAGCGGTATCGCGATCCCTGGCCGCTGGCCACTTTCCTACCGCGATCGAGATCCTCGATCGTGGCTCGCTGGAGCTCGTGCGCGACAAGCTCCCACCGGGTTTCGAGCCGAACCTTCAGGCGGTACTGATCGTCGAGCAGGATGGCAACGACGAGGAGTTCGTGCGGCTCGACCTGATGCGGATGGTGGAGGTGCTGGACGGCGCCGACAACCGGATCGCGCAGTCATCGCTCGAACGTGACAAGCTCTGGGACGCGCGCCGATCCTATGGCAAGGTCCTGATGGCGATGCCGAAGAATTTCTTCGCCGAGGACGTCGCCGTCCCGATCGCGGAGATTCCCGAGATGATCCGCCGCGTACAGGCGCTGGCGCGCCAGACAGGCCTCCGCATCGTCACCGTCGGCCACGCGGGCGATGGCAATCTCCACCCCACAATCCTCTTCACTGACGAGCAGCGGCACCTGGTCAGCCACGCGGCGGCCCAGATCTTCAGGGACGCACTCTCGCTTGGCGGCTCAGTATCGGCCGAGCACGGCCTCGGCGCCCTCAAGCGCGACTTCGCCGAACGGGAGCACGGACCGATCGCGATCGAGCTGATGCGAAAGATGAAGGCGGTGCTCGACCCAGACGGCATCCTCAACCCACACAAGATCTTTCCTGAGCAGCCCGCCACCGACGAGTTTCTGAACGCGATGCCGGGCTGGATGCCCAACCCCAATCGCCGTCCGCGCCGAGCCGAGTTGGGGCTGTGAGGGCAAGGACCGAAAGGACGGCCCGGCACTCAATCCTCAGCAGGATGGAAAGCTGCTCCCTGGCGCGAAGTCGAGCATGACCGGAGCAGCCCTGATCGAAGCCCTGCGCTGATGCTTATCTCCCTCATACGTCATCGGCCAAAGCATCGACATCAATGGGGGACCGTGGTTTGCCTGACGAGCTCGACCATTCGATCGCCGACATCGCGGGTTGAAGCAGCCCCGCCTAGATCGGCGGTGAGAACCGATCCCTCTTCACAGATGCGGTCGATCGCGCGCTCAATCCGCTGAGCTCCCGGTTCATCGCCGAGGTGCCGGACCATCAGCGCCGCGCACCAGATGGCCCCTAGCGGGTTTGCCTTTCCCTGGCCGGCGATGTCAGGCGCCGAGCCATGCACCGGCTCAAACATTGAGGGGTGGTGGCGTTCGGGATTGAGATTGGCGCTGGCACACATGCCAAGTGATCCCTGCAACGCGCCGCCCAGGTCGGTGAGGATGTCGCCGAACAGGTTGGACGCCACCACTACGTCGATGGAGTCGGGGCGAAGGACCATGCGGGCGGCCATTGCGTCGACGTGCATCCGCTGCAGCTCAACGCCACCGAAGTCGCGGGCCACCTCTTCGACGACCTCGTCCCACAAGACGTACGCGTAGCGGGAGGCATTGGACTTGGTGACGCTGACAAGTCGCTGGCGCCGTCGTTCGGCTAAACCGAAAGCGTAACGAGCGGCGCGCTCGATCGCCATGCGCGTGAAAACGGGAACTTCGACGGCGACCTCTTGGGGGTGTCCGACGTGCACACGGCCCCCAGTGCCTGAGTACTCGCCCATGGTGTTCTCGCGGACGAAGATCATGTCGATATCGCGTGGGCCGCGGCCGGCCAGCGGGGAGGGGATCCCGGGTGGTAGCCGGATCGGCCGCAGGTTGACGTATTGCTCGAATGTCTTGCGGATAGGCAGCAGGCAGCCCCAGAGCGACACATGGTCAGGCACGGTGGGCCAGCCGATTGCACCGAGGTAAATCGCGTCGAACTTGGCCAGTGTTGCAAGCGCGTCCGGCGGCATCATCGCGCCGGTGCGCTCGTAACGATCGGAGCCCCAATCCAACTCAGTGAAGTCCAGGGTTGGATCAATCGCCGAGAGAACGCGAATACCCTCGGGAATGACCTCCTTCCCGACTCCGTCACCTGCGATGACCGCAACTCGTTTTGCGACCACAGAATCTTATGGGTCCATGGCGGGCCGGCGAGCGAGCACCTCGCCATGGAGAACAGCAAAAAAACCGTCAGGCTTAGCAGCCCATTGCCTCCACGCATCTGCCAAAGAGTCGAGCTCGTCGCGGTCGGCAAGCTCATATTCCAGCGCCTGGTCAGCAAACGATGACAACAGCACTCGATCGGCCCACAACCCGCCCCACCAGGCCCTGCCCTCGGGGTCCGCGAAGGTCCACGTCGAGCTGCTCGCCATGGCATCCGTGAAGCCGGCTGTCTGAACCCATCCGAGGAGGTGGCGGCCGGCGTCGGCCTCAGCTCCGTTTCGCCTGGTGAGCTGGTGGTACAGGTGCATCCACCGCTCGAGTCGAGGGTCACGTGGGGCCCACGCAAACGCGGCGTAGTCGCTGTCCCTGACGCCGAGAATGCCGCCGGGACGCATCACGCGGTACATCTCTTTCAGCGCCTCGATAGGCCTCGTCAGGTGCTGGAGCAACTGGTGCGCGTGGACCACGTCAAATCGCGCGTCGTCAAAGCGCAGCGCGTACACATCTCCAACCGAGAACTTGACGTTCGCCCGGTCGCGGCGCTGACGCAGTTCGTCAGCTCGAGCGATCACCTCGCTCTGCGAGTCAATGCCGACGACCCGCCCGGGTGCCACGCGCTCGGCCAGGTCCATCGTGATAGTGCCGGGCCCGCAGCCAACATCCAGCAGATCCAGTCCCGGCTGGAGAGAGTCGAGAAGGTAGGCTGCGGAGTTCTCGGCTGTTCTCCAGGCGTGAGTCCGCAGAACTGACTCATGGTGTCCGTGCGTGTACCTGTCCACTGGCTACATTGTTTTACATCGACGTGGTGGATGCTCCAGCCAGTCACGCGGACCTCCTCTCGCGGCCGCTGTTCGCGCACCTCGCCACCGTCCGGCCCGACGGAGCACCGCTGGTCAATCCGATGTGGTTCCTGTGGGACGACGCGCAGGGCGTCATCAAACTCACCCACACGAAGCGCCGCCGAAACTACCAATACATTCGGAGCGAACCGCGGGTTGCCCTGGACATCACCGATCCGGATGATCCATACCGATACATGCAAATTCGGGGAGTTGTGGAAGCGATCGAAGACGATCCAACAGGTGCCTTCTACCAGGTTCTTCAGCTGAGATACAGGGGAACGGTCGGCGAAGTGAGTGACCGGGAATTCAGAGTTATCGTCACGATCCGGCCAACGGGCTTCAAGGTCCGCTAACCGAAGAGCCGGTCTTGCTCCTCCCGCAGCTCGTAAAGGAACCCGGAACGCTCGACTTCGACGTCCTCCCAACTCAGGGCTTGATCCCGCGCCACCGGGCGCTTGACCCGTCCCCCGTACGCGAATCCGAACGGCAGCAATCTTTGATCCCGTGCCACTTCGTAGCGTTCGGACAGCCCGAACACCGCGTAGCCGCCGGCCCCGTCCAACTCGTCGCCCGGCTTCAAGTCCCGCTTGGCAACAGCGATGAGCTCGGCCACCATCCCACCCTGCAGATCGCCGGTCGGCCGGCCCTGAATCACAGCCCGCGCAACCGACATGGGTACTTCTACACAGGCGAGGTGATAGGGACGGAAAAGACCCCAGTTGGGACCCCATTGCTGAGCGGTGCCTCCGAACCCCGGCTCGAACAACGAACCCATCGAGGAGCGGACACCGGCGTGATCGGAGGTGACGACCACGAAAATGCCGGGAAAGACTTTGTCCTCATGCGTATAACGGCCCGAGCCGTCCACCGCGTTGGCCATGTCCACGACCCCCACCGAGCGCAGGATGCCCCCGTCCTTCTCGCGGCTGAAGACACGGCCGAGGTCCTGCCAGCGGCAGTAAGGCTCGTGCATGCCGCGGACCTCGGGTGGCATTCGCAAGACGTTGGATACCGCCGCCATCTCGGTCTGCGACTTGGTGCCATCGCGGAAGGAGCAGTACATCTTGGCGTTGTTCCGATTCCGCTCGGCCTGCTCCCGGTAGGTATCCGGGGTCGCGTGATGGTCGTCCGCGAAGAGCACTGTCCCGCGGCCGGCGCAAACCACCTTGAAGCCAAGCGTTTGCGCCCACTCGGCGAGCTCGAAGATGGCGCCCGGCTGGTCCCCTGCGGCCAGCGTGTAGACGACGCCCGCGCGCCGCGCTCGCTCGGCAAGGATTGGCCCCACGACCACGTCCGCCTCCACGTTGAGCATCACCACGTGCCGGTGGTTCTCGATGGCATCGGCTGCCACCCGAGCCCCCACTTCGGGCAGCCCAGTCGCCTCCACCAGTGCATCCAGTTCCAGTTGCGGCATCAGGCCGCCGTCGCCTGTCGCCACCGGTCGACCAATCCGCAAAGCGTCTTGTGCCGGACCCAGCTGATCGGTCACCACAGGTTCGGCGCCGTTCTCGCGCAGACAAGCTTCGGCGCGCCCGAGGTCCACGTCGGCGGCCGCCATCACCCGGATACCCGCCATGGTTGACACCTGATCGACCACTCCCCGGCCCATGCGTCCGATCCCGACCACCCCTACGCGGATCGGCTCGGTGCGACCGCGGAGCTCGGCCAGGTACATCAGTGGCGTGACACGCTTGCCGGGCCGAGCAGGCCTGCAAAGGCAACCGGGGTTAAGATTGGATTCTCCCGGGGTTCCATATTGAATCGGTGAGGGGGGTTCCTGGCATGGCGCAAGGAAACAAGAAGGCCAAGGTGGGCTGGTCGCGGCGAGAGTTCCTCAAAACTGCGGGTGTGGCCGCGGCAAGCATCGCCTTCCCGGAGATCATCATCGCCTGCGGTCCCCAGTCTAGTGGGGCCCCCACGGCCACCATTCCGAAGCCACGCAAGGGTGCGTCCATCCGGCTGCTGCAGTGGACCAGCTTCGTCAAGCCGGCCGACGCCGAGTTCAAGCGCCAGGCTGCCGAGTGGGGTGACGCAAACGGCGTGACGGTCGCAATCGAGACCGTCACAGGCGACCAGCTGCAGCCCAAGACCGCTGCCGCAGTCGAAGCCAACTCTGGTCCCGACATCATCCAGATGCAGTACGCCTGGCCGCAGCTCTACACCGATGCCTGCCTGGACGTGAGCAACGAGGTCAATATCCTGATTGGCAAGCTGGGCAAGCCAGACCCCGTCAACGAGGCCTACTGCAAGGTCAACGGGACGTGGCGGGCGATCCCCTACACGATCGTGCCGAACGCCTGGACCTATCGCACTGACGACTTCCAGCAGGCGGGCGTGACCAGCTTCCCCAAGACCTGGGACGAGCTGACCAGCGCCGCCGCCAAGCTGAAAGCCACTGGCAAGCCGATCTCACAGACCGACGGCCACGCCTACGGCGACTCGCTGACCATGTGGAACCCGGTGCTCTGGGGCTTCGGCGGCAAAGAGGTGAACGCGGATGGCAAGACGGTCGCCATCAATTCCAAGGAGACGCGGGACGCCATCAGGTGGGCGCAGGGAGCGGTCAAGGCAGGGTTGGTGGTGCACCCGGAATGGCTGGACCCGGACAACAACCAGGCCTATCACGCCGACCGCATCAGCGGGACCTTGAACGGCGCCAGCATCTACATCCGGGAGAAAATCGAGTTCCACCACTACACGGACGTGACCAACAATGCGCCCATGCCCAGTGGCCCAAAGGGCACCTTCGCGATGAACCTGATCTTCAACCACGCTGTGATGAAGTGGTCGCCGGACGCCGAGACTGCCAAGGCCATGCTCCTCGCCCTGATGGACAAGGACCAATACATGAAGTGGACGACGGTCGCGTCCGGTTACAACGCCGGCCCATTCGATGCCTTCCACAACGACCCCGTCTTCAGCGCCGACCCCAAGCTGAAGGCATTTCAGGACGTGGTGGCTCCGGGCAAGTGGCCGGGCTGGCCGGCATCGCCGAGCAAGAAGACGGCCCAATCGCAGACGCAGTACATCGTGGCCGACATGTTCGGCAAGGCGCTCGCCAACGGCGGCACAGGTGACGTGGAGGCCGCAGTCGCGGCGGCCGAGACTTCACTGAAGGCGATCTTCGAGCGGCCCTGACGGCACGTAGCCTGGGCGCATAGGGATGGGGACCGCGACCCGGGCGGACGCGCTACCTGCATGGCACCGGCGGCGTGTGCGGATCTACGACCGCGAGGCGCCGCTCGGGTATTTGCTGCTTGTACCCACCCTCCTCATCCTGGGCATCTTTCTCCTCTACCCCTTCTTGTTCGGGATCTGGCTGTCGATTACGGACTCCGAGCTCGGGAGCCTGGGCAACTTCATCGGCCTGGGGAACTACCGCTTCGAGTTCCGCAACACGGACGGCGTCTTCTATGGAGCCGTCGTCAACACCTTCCTCTATACCGGGATCACGACCGTATTCAAGCTCGCCCTCGGCCTCGTCATGGCGCTCTTGCTGAACCAGGCTTTTCCCTTCCGGCGCTTCGTGCGGGCGGCCTTGCTTCTTCCTTACATCATCCCGACCGTGCTCAGCTACGAGGCTTGGCGGTGGATGTTCGACCCTACTTTCAGCGTCATCAACTGGCTGCTGGTGAACGCGCACCTGGTGGCCTATCCGGGGCCCAACTGGCTCGGAGTGCCCGCGAATGCGATGGCGGCGCTGATCATCGTGAACATCTGGCGCGGCACGCCCTTTTATGCCATCGCCTTTCTGGCCGGCATGCAAGTCATCCCGCTCGACCTCTACGAAGCGGCGCGGGTGGACGGCGCGACCCGCTGGCAGCAGTTCACCAACATCACGCTGCCGATGCTGCGGCCAGTGCTGCTTGTCGTCCTGCTCCTCTCCACGATCCTGACCTTTGCGGACTTCCAGGGACCGTTCGTGCTCACCAACGGCGCCCCTTACAACAGCACCCAGCTGCTCTCCATCTGGGCTTACCAGTGGGGCATCCCTGGGGGTGCCATCGGCCTGGGTGCCGCCATCTCGCTGGTGCTCTTCCCGCTGCTCACCCTGGTGGTCGCCGGCGTGCTCTTCATGCTCCGGAGGCCGGAGTAGATGGCCTCTGTGGCGCGGCTCAAGATGGGAAAGCCGGGGACCGGCCGCATGGTCGGCGACAAGTTGGTCGGCCGCGCGATCCGCATCTATATTCCATTGCTCCTCTTGCTGGCAGTGACGCTGTTCCCGTTTTACTGGATGGCGATCACGTCGTTCAAATCGGCGTCCGAGCTGTTCGATTTCTCGGTCAGCCCGCTCTGGGTCCGTGAACCCACCCTCGACTGGTACAAGCACCTTTTCACCCAGACGAACTTCCCGCACTGGGCGCTCAACACTGCGGTGGTGGCAACCGTCTCCACCCTCATCTCCCTCTTCTGCAGCGTCCTGGCCGGCTACTCGCTCGCACGCCTGCGTTACCGCGGCGCCGATTCGATCGGTTGGGGAATCTTCGTCACCTATCTGGTGCCGCCGACGCTGCTCTTCCTACCGCTGACCTTCGTCATCCGAGACCTGCACCTGTTCAACAACCTGTGGGCGCTGATCCTGACGTATCCAACCTTCCTGATTCCCTTCTGCACGTGGATGCTCATGGGCTTCTTCAAGAGCATTCCGCGCGAGCTGGAGGAGGCTGCCCTGGTGGACGGCGCCACCCGCATCCAGGCAATGTTTCGGATCGCCATCCCCCTGGCGCTCCCTGGCATCCTGGCCGCGGCCCTCTTCGCCTTCACCCTCTCCTGGAACGAGTTCCTCTACTCGCTGATCTTCCTGAACGACAGCCTGGTCAAGACCATCCCAGTTGGTGTCACGCAGGAACTCATCCACGGTGACGAGTTCTTCTGGGGCGAGCTGATGGCTGCCGCGCTCTTGGGCTCCGTCCCTGTCGCCGTGCTGTATTCGTTCTTTGTCGACCACTTCGTGGCGGGCATGACCGCGGGTGCGGTCAAGGGCTAGCTCACCCCCTTCATGGGGAAGTACCGCCACAGGCGGGGATGGGGCAGCGCCGAAGGTGCCGACCGCGCCCGGACCAAAGCCCCGGCCTGGGGTCGACTAGGATTTTGCAGTGGCGTCCGTCACTTACGAACACGTCACCAAGAAGTTCTCGGCCGACACCACGGCCGTCGATGACCTGAGCCTCTCGATCAAGGACACCGAGTTCATGGTCCTGGTCGGGCCCTCCGGCTGCGGCAAGTCGACCGCCCTGCGCATGCTGGCGGGCCTGGAGGACATCACCGCCGGCCAGATCAAGATCGACGACCAGGTCGTCAACGAGATGCCTCCACGCGACCGAGACGTGGCCATGGTCTTCCAGTCCTACGCGCTTTACCCACATATGAGCGTGTTCGACAACATGGCTTTCGGCCTCAAGATGCGGGGCAGCTCCAGGACGGAGATGGATTCCCGGGTCAAGGAGGCGGCCCGCATCCTCCGGCTGGACCAGCTGCTCGCCCGCAAGCCACGCCAGCTCTCCGGTGGCCAGCGGCAGCGCGTTGCCCTCGGCCGCGCCATCGTCCGTCAACCTCGGGCCTTCCTGCTCGACGAGCCGCTATCCAACCTGGACGCGATGCTCCGTGTGCAGACCCGGATCGAGCTGCAGAAGATGCACCAGCGACTGGGCACTACCTTTATATATGTCACCCACGACCAGGTTGAGGCGATGACAATGGGCGACCGGATCGCGGTCATGAAGGACGGGGTTCTGCAGCAAGTTGCGCCGCCGCGGGAGATCTACGACCAACCAGTGAACATGTACGTGGCTGGTTTCATCGGCAGCCCGCGAATGAACTTCCTACCGGTTACGATCTCCGACCATCAGGCGAAGGCGTCGGGTTTGGAGCTCAACCTGCCCAAGGCGCCCGGCGTGGCGCACGGCATCCTCGGCATCCGACCCGAGCACTTTCTGCCAAACGTCTCCAGCGATGACGCCGTCATCGATCTCAAAGTCGAGGTGCTCGAAGTCCTGGGGGCGGATCAGTACCTGTACGGCAAGGTGGGGTCGGACGACCTGATCGCACGGGTCGATCCTCAGCTCAAGGTCAGCGTGGATGACCGTGTGCGCCTGGGGGTCAACATGCGGCGGCTGCATCTCTTCGACGCCGAGACGGAGAAGGCCGTCTTCTAGAACCCACCGTCAGTGCTTGACGCGCCGTCTCTCGATCAGGTCGTCGGCGTCGAACTCCGGAGAGCGCACCCAGCTCAGCAGACTTTGCTCCGCGGCAACGACTCGCTCGGCTGCCGCCGGCAGCTCGCCCGCGATCTCGCGTGGGATCAGCAGCACGCCGTGCTGGTCGGCGTGAATGAGGTCGGTGGGGCGGACCCGCAGCCCGCCGACCGTGATCGGTTGGCCGGCGGACTCCACGCGCACGTAAGCATGCGAAACCCCTGGTCCGCGGGCGAAGAAGTGAAAGCCCATCTCGCGCGCCTCTTTCAAGTCGCGGACGCAGCCGTTGGTCACGCAACCAGCGCACCCCAGGGCTCCGAAGATGGTGGCGTTCACCTCGCCCCAAAGCGAACCGAGCCCTGGCGGCTCCTCCAGGTCCTCCACCACCACCACGCGCGGTCCTGGCACCTCGCGCACGTGTTGGTAGAGCGCCGTCTGGTCGCCGTGCGGCGGGCGCTTCGCGCGGATGGTTGCGGTCGCCGCGTAGCCCACCATCGGCCCGAGCTCGGGGAAGATGCAGCGGATGTCCATCGACATGTAGCCCTCATCGCGCGGCTGGATGTCAAAGGTCTCGATGGCGTTGCTCAAGGTGGGTGAGTCGAATCGCTTCAGGTCTTCCAGGATGGTGGGATCCAGCGCGGCGTCAGTAGCCAGTTTTGGCGACCTCGCGCTTCACGCTGCGCAGCGCTTCCAGCACGCGAGCCGCGCCGGCGCGCAGAAACAAGGCGTCGTTGTCCACATTCAGCATCCGGAATCCCGCCTCACGCCAGCGAATGGCCGTGTCCGGCCCGGCGCAGTGGATGCCGGCGATCAAGCCTCGACGCAGGCACGCTTGCAGGATCGTCTCGATCAAGCGCCGATGCTCCGGTGCGCTCGCGGTCGCATCGGGTTTCATGCCATGGGTGACGGCCAGGTCGTTGGGGCCGACGTAGACCCCATCCACGCCTGGCACCGCCAGGATCTCATCCAGGGCGGCCACGCCCTCGACGGTCTCGATCATGACCATGCATACGACCGCGCGGTTAGCGCTTTCCGGCCCGAAGCCAGTCACTTGCAGCGCGGCTCGGGTCGGACCCCAGGAGCGGAAGCCCTGGGGTGGATAGCGGCATGCGCCGACGGCCCTGCGCGCCTCTTCCTCGGAGCTGACCATGGGCACGATCACACCTTCAGCGCCGGCGTCGAGCGCCTTCATGATGTCTGACGGCTGGTTCCAGGGCACGCGCACAAAGGCCGGCGTCCCCGTGGCGGAAAGGGCCTGCAGCATGGGCAGCATCTGGTCGTATCCGATCACGCCGTGCTGCGTGTCGATGCAGACCCAGTCGTAACCGGCCCGGCCCATCAGCTCGGCCGCGAACGGGCTGGGGATGACGCACCAGCCGCCGACCGTCGGCTCGCCGCGGTCCCAGAGCTCGCGCAGCGTCACCGTCTCAGTCGAGCCCCCAGTCTGACCCCGTTGACCACATTGGATGGTTCCTCGCCATCCAGCACCCGGGTGAGGTTGTCGCGCACGACCTCGAGCACCCGCGCCTCAGCCTCTACTGTGGCGCCACCAACGTGCGGCGAGAAGAAGACATTATCCATCCGCCGAAGCGGGTTCTCCACCGGCGTCGGCTCCTGCTCGAAGACGTCCAGGCCCGCGCCGCCAAGGTGCCCTGACTCCAGTGCTGCGATAAGGGCTCTTTCGTCCACCACTGGCCCGCGAGAGGCATTGATCAAGTAGGCCCCCTTCTGCATGCGTCGGAGCGCCGCGGCGTCGATGAGGTGGTGGGTCTCCTGGTTCAGTGGCACATGAATGCAAACAATGTTGGCGAGCGCCAGCAGTTGTTCGATTGGCACCCGCTCCATGCCCGCGAAGCTTCTCTCCACGATATCCGCGTAAAGCACGCGGGAGCCGAAGGCCAGCAGGCGAGTGGCCAGCGCCGAGCCGACGTTGCCCAGCCCCATGATGCCTACCGTCAGCGCGCCCAGCTCGCGTCCCAGCATCTCGGGTTTGGGCCAGCCGCCCTCCCGCAGCCGCCGGTCGCCCCAGGAGCCCCGCCGGATCAGATTCAGGATGGCCATGACCGTCCAGTCAGCTACGGCGTCGCGGTTGTAGCCGGCAGCGTTCGCGACCGCAATCCCAAACTCCGCCGCGGCGACGTAATCGATGACGTCATAGCCAACCGCCGGCATCTGGATCAGCAGGCAGCGGGTCATCCGCTCCAGGACCCCACGCGGCAGGCGATGGGCATGTCGCTTGTCGGCGATGACGAGATCGGCGACGGCGCACTCCTCGAGCACCGCCTCGGGAGCAGGCGGAGCAGGGACGGTCATCACGTCCACGGCATGACCGCCGGCGAAGAGGTCTTCGACCTGCTTTTTCGAATAAGGAGACAGGCAGACGACGCGGGCGGGCACCGGCCGTCAGGCTATCACTTAGGAGGAGATGAGCATGGGTTCGAACACAAAGGTGGCTGTCGTCACGGGCGGCGGGACCGGAATTGGAAAGGCTGTCGCGCTGGCCCTGGCCGGCGAAGGCTACGCGGTCGTCGTGGCGGGCCGCCGGAAGGAGCCCCTGGAGGCCACGGCACGGGACGGTTCGAAAATGGGCGCGAGAATGCTCAGCGTTCCCACAGATGTCGGCGATCCAGGGTCCGTCAGGGCTCTCTTCGCTCAGACCGTCGAGACGTTCGGGCGGTTGGATCTCCTGTTCAACAACGCGGGATCCGGAGCACCACCCGTGCCGCTTGAAGACGTGACTTTCGAACAGTGGAAATCGGTCGTCGATGCGAATCTCACCGGTGCCTTTCTCTGTACACAAGAGGCGATCAAGGTCATGAAGAACCAGCAGCCTCGGGGTGGACGGATAGTCAACAACGGTTCCATATCTGCCCACGCTCCGCGGCCGAACTCTGCTCCATACACCGCTACGAAACACGCGATCACGGGCTTGACCAAGTCAACTTCGCTGGATTGCCGCAAGTACGACATCGCGTGTGGCCAAATAGACATCGGGAACGCCGCCACCGAAATGACGCAGGGTATGGTGAAGGGTGTGCCGCAAGCGAACGGGGACATCGCTGTCGAGCCGCGAATCGAGCTCGAGAATGTGACGCGCGCACTCGTGTACATGGCCAGCCTCCCTCTCGATGTCAACGTTCAGTTCATGACCGTGATGGCGACGAAGATGCCGTTCATCGGTCGGGGATAACATCGACGGCTGAAGGCGACGCGTTGAGCGAGGCGCTACCAAACCATCCGCTGACCGGAGTCCGCGTGATCGAGGTTGGCATCTACATGGCCGGTCCTTTTTGCGCAATGCAGCTGGCCGACCTGGGCGCCGACGTGATCAAGGTCGAAAATCCCGATGGCGGCGACATAGCGCGCGACTCGGCGCCCTTCCTGGACGGTGAGTCATCGCCTTTCATCCGGCTCAATCGGAACAAGCGCTCACTGGCGATGAACCTCAAATCGCCCGAAGGCAAGGAGCTCTTCCGCGAGCTGGTCCAGGGCGCGGACGTTGTGGTCGAGAACCTGCGGCCGGGCACCATGGGCGACCTCGAGCTCGACTACCGGCGTCTCTCGGAACTGAATCCAGGCCTGGTATACGTCGCCGCATCTGGCTGGGGCCAAACCGGTCCATATTCTCAACTGGCGGGGCTGGACATCATGGCCCAGGCGATGAGCGGGCTGATGTCGATCACCGGCGAGCCAAACGGCAACCCGGTCAAAGTGGGCGTGCCAATCTGCGATCTGGTCTGCGCGCTGTACGGCACGATCGGCGCGCTCGCCGCTCTGCGTGTACGCCAGGAGACCGGTCACGGGCAGTTCATCGATGTCTCGCTATTCGAGGCTGGAGTATCTCTGGAGGTGTGGGAGGCGGGGCGCTACTTCGCTACCGGTGAGGTCCCAGGGCCGTTGGGTTCCGCCCACCAGACCTCGGCGCCCTATCAGGCGGTCCGCGCCGCCGACGGCTACTTCACCGTCGGCGCTACCACTCCACGCAACTGGCGTTCGTTCTGCGACGTCCTCGACCACCCGGAATGGGCGAGCGAGGAGCGTTTCAAGGACAACCCCTCGCGGCACGGGCGCCGGGACGTTCTGATCCCGATGATCGAACAGGTGACGTCGAGTCAGCCGCGGGCGCACTGGGTATCGCTGCTGCAGAAGGCGGGCGTGCCCTGCGCCGTGATCCAGACCTACGATCAGGTCTTCGACGACCCGCAGCTGCAGGCGCGCAACTTCTTCTGGAAAGGACGGCATTCCAAGCTAGGCGACATCGAGCAGATCGGCTCCCCGATCCATTTCTCGAACACGCCAGTGCGGCAGGGGCGGGCCGGCCCCGGGCTCGGGGAGCACACTTCGGAGGTGCTGCTCGCGCTCGGGAAGACAGACGCCGAGATCTCGGAACTCAAGGCCAAAGGGGTGCTGGGCGGCGCATGAGCGAGCAGGATGCGGCGGAGCCGGTTGAGCCGGAGCTGCTCGAAGAGCGGCGCGGAGACTCGGGTGAGATCGTCTGGCTGACGCTCAACCGCCCGCGGGCGCGCAACGCGCTCACGTTCGCGATGTACGAGCGGATCGGGGAGATCTGCCTCGAGGTCAACGGCGATCCGACGGTCCGGACCGTAGTGTTCGCAGGCGCCGGTGGACGCGCGTTTGCCGCGGGCACCGACATCTCACAGTTCCGCGCCTTCGACAAGGAGGAAGACGCACTCGCCTACGAGGAGCGGATGGACCGTGTGCTCGGTGCGCTGGAAAGCGTGCGAGTGCCGACGATCGCAGCCATCGCGGGGGCTTGCACCGGCGGTGGCGCCGGCATCGCGTGCGCATGCGACCTTCGCATCTGCACGCCGTCGCTGAAATTCGGTTTCCCGATGGCACGGACGCTTGGGAACACGCTTTCGATGGCGAACTTCGCGCGCCTGACGATGTTGATCGGCGCCGCCCGCGCAAAGGGACTCATCTTCATGGCTCGGCTCGTGGGCGCCGACGAGGCGGCGGCGATCGGGCTGGCAAACGAGGTGGTCCCATCCGAAGAAGCGCTGGAGCCCCGGGTCATGGAGATCTGCGCCACGCTCTCCACCAATGCACCCCTGACGCTGGAGACCGCGAAAGAGGCGCTTCGCCGAATCCGAGTGCAAATGACGCCGCAGGACGGGGGTTCGGACCTGCTGATAAAGGCCTACATGAGCGACGACTTCCGGGAGGGGATCGAAGCGTTCTTCGCCAAGCGCCCGGCACGGTGGAAGGGCCGCTAAAGCCTGGGCCTCCCAAGGATCGAGAACGTGGTTGACAGCTACGGGTTCGGACTTCTCTTTGAGGAACGTCCAACCCTCGAAATCGGAGCGCTCATGAATCGTTTACGACGAGACACCACGGTCGAGCTCGTCAGTGCATCAGATGAGGTTATTCAGCTCGCACACCCCGATCATCTCGTCTCAGTGGTTACCGGAGGATTCCAAGTCTCACCAACATCGTCCGTTGGGCCAAACCTCTCGACCCATCAGATTTTGAGTCCGCCGTTGAGCAGACCTTCGACTGGCCAGAGGCAGAAGAGACGATCGCGCGCTGCCGGCACAAAGTCCTCGTGGCGGACTTGACCGGAGCTGGATTGCCTTACCAGGACAGGTACGAGCTGATCTCAACGGTCGTGCCCGCCTTTGCTGAGCTCACCGAGCCAACTGCGATCCACTGGGAGCCGGCAGGCTGCATCTTGCAGCCGGCACGCCTGAAGAGACGGCTGAGCTTTTTCTGCAATGTTCGGGTCCACGAAATTACTAACCGAAGGGGCTTCGAATTAATGGACACCCTTGGCCTCGCGGCTCTTGGGTTGGCCGATGTTCAGTGTCTTTATCGAAAACGTGTCTCAAGCGAGATGGCGCGCTGGATGTACTCGTTTGGCCGCTAGATCTTCGAGAAGGGTGATTTCATCAACGAGGGTGACGCCATCCCAGGTCCGGATCCCGCGCAGCGTTGGGTATGCCGCCACGCACTGGCAATGATCCCCCCGGTTCGGTCAGTGATCGACATAGAGCCGGCCGAGGAGAAAAGTTCGAAGAGCGTCATATAAGGGGAGCCAAATCCCGAATAAGAAATTAGCCTTCTTGCATCCGTCCCGACGTGCGAGATGGAGTATGTATTCACTGTTCCCGTGTCCTTAACATAAACCCAGCTGTCAGTGGGACGATAGCATCTTTCACAATACATTCTGGGCGGGACGA